>Ga0137308_100901_pt1 | contig 37484 bp, 35 predicted proteins | sample Inofrocosms_June_FD_97181 | JGI IMG/M metagenome (GOLD analysis project Ga0137308, IMG submission 97181) | Mouse cecal microbial communities from Vienna, Austria - N-Acetylneuraminic and N-Acetylglucosamine D2O microcosms_June | ecosystem: Host-associated > Mammals > Digestive system > Large...
GAGCTTTGGCAGGCCTTTGACCTCGATAACGTGGTCATCCTCGCCCGGCTTCTTAGGCTTTTCGGGCGTGTCTTCATCATCGACCTTGGTCTTGAAGTTCCATTTGGGTGCCATAACCTGTTCCATGAGCAATGAAGCTGATATGGCTTTCAAGAAATCGTTGACCGCCATAGAAACATCATCTTGCGCGGCATCAGGGCAAGGAATGAGATTGGTAAACTGTGCATGAGTCTTGCCCTCGCAGTCACGGGTACAACGACCGATAATCTGAACTACTTCAGTCAGCGAGGCACGTATGCCGATGGTGATACAGTGCTCACACCATTCCCAGTCGAAACCTTCCTTAGCAGTACCAAGTGCTATGAGGATGTCGAGCGAGTCACGGCTGTTCATGCGTTGTAGATATGACTGTAACGCATCGCGCTGCTCTTTGCTATCCTCGACGAGGTCGCCGACGGTAAGAATACGACCATCGGCAGTCTTGACTTTGTAGAGATAATTGTTATAATCCCGGTCGACAATCTCGCCGATATATTTGATAATCTCTGCCACCTGGTCGTGCTTGTTCATGAACGCCCCTGTTTTGCTGTTGGGGTGCGGAATATGGATAAGCGTTTTCTTGTGAGTATCGAGTACATCGGGAATGGCTGTAAGGTAATTGCCTTGGAAGAAGCTATAGCCGATGCCAAGTCTTTTCAACCATTTGTAGCCGTTTAGCTGCTGATAGTAGTTATAGTTGATTGTCGGCTGAAACATTGCCTCGTCTTCGGGGCGCATAACCGGAACGGCGTCGCCTCGGAAATAGGAGCCGGTCATGGCGAGTATGTGAGCAGAGGTCTCGTTGAGAAGTCGCCGAATGAGTGTGCCGAGACGGTTGTCCTCGTCAGCCGAGCCGTGGTGAAACTCGTCTATACCGAAGAAAACATTGTCGAGTTTTCGTGCATCAATGCCGTTGAGCGAGTTGAGGAGGGTAGCATGTGTGCATACGAGCTTTGTGGCAGTTGGATGATCGAGAAATTCTCGGACAATCGACTTCTTGGAGTTTTCGCTTCCGGCATTGAGGCAAAGGTTCCAATAAGAGGCTACGTTCCAGTCTGCAAAAAATCCGAACTTCTTCAAGGGGGTGTCCTTGAAGCTTCGACCGATATTTTGCTGAGGAACGGCCACAATTACCTTTTTCACACCTTGATTGGCGAGTTTATCAAGAGCCACAAACATCATGGCGCGGCTCTTACCCGATGCAGGAGGGGCCTTGACGAGCAAGTGCTTACGATGACGCTGAGCGTACACCATCGCTTGCATTTCGCGCATACCGAGCGCATCAGTGTCGCTCGATTTACCCGTTTGGGCATATTGTACTTCAACGAGATTTGTCATTATTATCTTAAAGCTGAAGTTATATAGTTAACTTTGTTTTCAAGGCAGAATAAGTCTTCTTGAGGAATCGAGCTAAGATTAGCCGTTACTACTAATTCCTTTCCTAATGCACTTATTCTATAATCCGAAATCCCTATGCCTTGTCCTGGTATATTCTGTACAATTAGTAAGGAATCTTTCAATGAGAGAAATTCATATGCGATATCATAATAATCTTGTAAGGCAGGAGTCTCTTTTAGTCGTATCTCCCATCTACCTACAGGCATAATATTCCTTTTGTAAAATATGTATAATCCGCACAATTGTCGATAAGTCAATTTGCCTAAAATTTCCAGCATAACAATTGCCTTGCTCTCATTAATATTTGGCGCAAAGAATATATTTGCCGTAAAGAACGAAATAAATGGAATTTTTTTTGAATCATATTCTTCTTTGGCCTTCAATAGAGAACCATCAAATAATTTTGATGCCGGCGATTCGTTCTCTTCTACGATAGGATTATGATGGAATTTAAAAAAATCATCAGTTCTTAACTGCTTTCCCTTATCTAAATTCTGTACAATCGTTTCACACGTAATATTTGCCGAAGCTAAAACTTTTTTCCGTTGGAGATTTCCAAGAATTTGGTGTGCTATCTCAGATACTCCTGATTGAATTATAGGAGCTACAATAGCTCCGGCGGATGCAATCGCTATATTCCCAGTAAGACCGGTTATTGCGGGTATTAAATTTGCAACTGCAGCTGATGCTGTATCTATTATTTTTGTTGAGTTCATTTCTTTGTCATTTTGGCGTAGAGTTTGAAAAGATGTTCGAGGCGTTCTTCGTCTGACGTGAACGGCTCGGGGCGGTAGATGCGCTCCACGGCGAGATCGAGCTGATGGTGAGCCTCGCGCAGTTCTTCCGGCATGGACTCCGGATTATACATTTCGCCGAGCGTCATGTCGAAGTTCTCGTCACGAATATTGAGAATATTCTGCGCAAGACGCTCCAGTTCCTCTTTATCGGCTGTTGTCAGTTTCGGGAATGGGAAAGTGTTATAGCAGAGCGTAGCTGAATATCTATAATCGGTTTTTAGTCTGCCACCAACTGTACGAACCCAAAGATTGTGCATCTTTGAAGTCAACAATGCAAACAGCCACTTCTCAGCTCCATATACGGCAAAAGCCAGATTAGATATTACGGTATCTTTATCAACGTAACCAATTGGGATGTATATCCGTCGTTCGGAAGAAACGGAAGGTATAATTACTTTCCCCTTGCTATCTCCATTAATAACATAATGCTCTCTGAATTGATGAGAGCGGTTAGCTAATGATGCTCCGTCTTTACTCTCGTTTAGGCGAAAATCTTTCGTTGCTGCTATTCTTTCTCTTAAAGGAGGGATGTTTTCTGCTTCTTCTCGTTTATCATCATCAATCCAAAGACAATATCTACGTATGTCGTTAAGAAATTCCTGCGAACCCATAATTCGCTTGATAAATATATCCGATTTGGGATATTTTTCAAGCAAAGAATTTTTTTCAGACTCACTTAGTAAAAGATGCCCATTATCATAAGGCATACAACCGAATTCAGCTTTAGGTAGCCCTTGGGGTATATTATATGTTTTAGCGACAATTACGTTGTCAGCGGCAGACAAATAAGGGTTGATGGTGTCAACTTTATATGCTTTATTCTCTTGCTCATTAAACAAGAGTTTCTGAGTATTGTTTTTATTTCCAACGCCAATGATAGCAACAGTTACTGCCGCATTGTATTTAGCATTGTTACTCCACTTAAAAGAGGTCCTTGCATAGAATATTTCAAGTCCAAGGTCAAAGATAGGCTTCCACAGCATTGCAACTTGCTCGCCTTGACTGATTGAATTCGTTGTAACAAAAGCATACTTTGCTTTTGACTCTTTAATGTATTTTGCGCCCTTCCAAAACCAAGCAGCTATATAATCTACGCCTTTTTTATCTTTCACATCAGAAAGAGCTGCTTTCATATCATCTTTCTGTATCGCATCTTGCAGTTTACTGCCTAGATACGGCGGATTGCCCATGATGTAGACTTCATCTTCGGGAGTGTGTGGGCAGATGGTATTCCAGTCGAGGCGACAGGCGTTGCCGCAGACGATATGGCCGGATGGCTTCAGCGGCAAGGTTTCGGGGAGAACAAAGAGTTCTTCCTGAAACTTGACGTTCATCTGATGTTCAGCAAGCCACATGGAGAGCGTTGCGGTCTCGGCAGCATACTCGTCAAGTTCGATGCCGTAGAACTGCGTTAGCGTGATGTTGGGAAATGGCAATAATGCCATACCCGTAATTTCGCGCATCGCTTTCCAAATGCGGATTTCAAGCTCGCGCAGTCGCTTATAAGTAATGATAAGGAAGTTGCCGCTACCACAAGCCGGGTCAAAGAACTTGATGTTTGACAAGCGGTTGAGCAGATTGCGTAGCCGTTGAGAAGCACGGTTGTGGTTTGCTTTCTTTGCCATCTTCTCGCGAGCCTCGGTGCATGCAGCTTCAAATTCTTCTTCGAGTGCATCGAGGAAAAGCGGGCGTATCACTTTCTCGATATTCGGCACCGATGTGTAGTGCATACCAAGACTGGCGCGATGTTCCGGGGTAACGACTGCCTGAATCATCGAGCCGAAGATGTCGGGGTTGATTTCGCGCCAGTTGTATTCACCGCAGTTGATAATCAGAGTGCGGGCACGGCGAGAAAGCACGGGGATGGGATAACGGTCGCGGAACAACCCACCATTGACATATGGAAAGGCACTGTAGGGGCGCGATAAATCGCGCCCGTCTCCGGATGGTGCCGTAGCCATCGCCATAAACACGCGGTCGATAAACTCGGCAAGGTCAGAGCCGTCCTCTTTGGTGTGAGTACGGAGCGTGTTGGTGAAGAGATTGTCTTCGGGGAAAAGGCCGGTATCCTCAGCAAAGAAACAGAAAAGCAGACGCGACATAAACACGTTGAGCGCATGAACGGTCTGAGGGTCGCGGATATCATTGTAGCGGCGAATATCATCAAAGAGCTTAGCCATCAACTCGGCTGACTTTACGTCGACCTCGGCTTCCGCTGTGAACTGAATTTTTTCAATACCTGCAAGGGGGGTGAAAAATTCAAAGTCTTTCCACAGAAGGTCAATGCGGTTCTCGTACCAGTCGTTTTCTTTGGGGTCGTATGCCACAACAAAAACGCCGTTGCTTGTGATGTAAAGTCGTGGAGAGTGCTTGGCAATCTTCGCATCATCGCGCATGGCGTTGATAACATCGTACATCTTAGAGCAATCGCCGTCGAGAGTATTGACAACGGCTTCGCGATAAGCGACAAGATTCTTGATAAGGACTGTCTCGCCATCTTTAGCAAGATTGCCGGGGCCGTCCTTGGTACGGCGTATCTGACCGTCGCCATATCCGGCGAAGATGCGCAGGAGGTCATAAATGAACTCCGACGCCGAAGTGCCGTGCTGACCAAGATGCTCCAAAGCATCGGTAGCCTGCACCTGTGAGTATGATTTGGTTTTCTTTGCCATAATTTTATGCGACTTTGCCGGTTTCGATTTCGGATTTGAGGAATTGGAAGATATATACTGCGCCTTGGTAGTATAGGCCGCATTCCGGGTCGTTTAGCTTGGCGAAAGTGGTTGATGAATATAGTTCGTCGAGGGCGCGGTGTATGTCCCAGCCATATTCCGCCATAAGCATCTCTGCAAGTTCTGCCGCAAGGCATTCTATTTGAAACTGTATGTCTTGCGTCATAATTCGATGCGTTTTAAGAGTTGTATGGCTTTGGGTGTGCCGAAAAAGTATTGTACAGCATGGTCGCCCTTGAATCTCAGTTCTTCGACCAATGCCGATGCCGACAGATAGCCCATTATGAAACGGCGAATCTGAACGCCAACAGTATCGTCGGCAATAGGCCCGATAACAATGTCGTAGGGATGAGCCGGAACATCAGAGTTGTTCTTGCGGTTCATCACCACAAATTCCGCCCATTCTTCGGAATAGTCAGGGAAAATCTTTATGTTAAGCCCGCTCTTTTTAGCCTCGTCCTCATCGAACTCAAAGCACGATAAAGTGGCGGCTCCTTCGTTGAGAAATCGGGTTGTCCGGACTGCCATTTCCATAGCTTGGTCGGGATTGGCATTGAGATAGAAGCCCTGTCCAAAATCCTTGCCACGCTTACTGCGTGAGAGGTCAATATGCTCAATGGCCACGTTTGACCCGTGATAGAGGCGTATCATATTTTCCCTCCTTCCCGTTGGCAAATTACCTGAAGGTCTGAAACAGCGTCGTCAATGGAAAGGGTATGTTCGGCGGCATAACAGTCAAGAAGGAAATCTATGCCAGTGAAACGGCGCAGATATGCGTATGCCTGCATGTTGGAGAGCTGATACCGTTGGGCGAAAGCTCCGACACAAGCCACTACATATTCAATTCTATCAAATATTTCTTTCTTGTCCATGGCTATGCTTTATTGCTTACGATTAAGTCTTTAACATCAATATCAAGTAACTCTGAAATCCTCACAAGCGTATCAAGGGAGGGCTGCATCTTGTTGGAACACCATCGGGAAACCGTAGCTTCATTTTTACCGACTTGCTCGGCAAGCCATTTACCGGTTTTACCATTCTCAACCAATGCAATTTTTATTCTGTTTATCTTTGGTGATTCCATATTACTTGTTTTGCTTACTGATTACAATTCTTTGATGTTAAACGCAAAGTTACATATAAAATCTGAGATTACAATCAAAACAAAGATAAATTTTGCAACTACCGACAACGATGTCAGACAATTATAGACAAAACGCCGCCGAGAGGGTGGTGGCTCTCGGCGGCGTTGGAATTAATCTTCGGCTGGGCTGAAGTAGAGGAAAGTCTTGTCGAAATCTCCTTTTTGCTCCCAGTAGCGGATTACGTCTTTGATGCTATCCTGCTCATGGGACGTTCCTGTGAAAAAATCCTTTTCGTGATTCAATAGGAGTTGAAGTTCTTTTTCGCTCTTGTAGAGTGTCCGCTCTCTGCGATAGAGCCATTCGGTTTCGATAAGTCGGCTGTTCTGATTCAACAGATAAAAGAATCCATAACCGAAACCTCCGGCGGCGAGAAGTAGAACCGCAAAGATGGTATAGACCCAATGTGGGGTTGCACGCCACCATTGCCCCCAGATTATCGACTGGGCTTTGTAGCGCATGTCGTTCACCACGTCATAGAGCTTTTTTCGCTCATCTGCAAACTCCCTGCGGAATCCTTCATAAAGAGCGTTCTTGCCCTTATCTCCCAGATTGTCGGACAGTACATCCGCAACTCCCTTCGACAGGCTACCCGGCAGTTGCTCCATAACTTTTTTGAGTGTACCGTCGGTTGAGGTTGCCGATAGCTTTTCATCAAGCAGTTTGCTGATGCTTTCATTGGTCGCAACATTGTCGGGCAATTTCACCGTTATCGGCCCTTGATTGACTGCTTGTGGCGGCGGTGTTGCCTTCGCCTTGGTTTCGAGGGTCTCGATGCGAGTGCCGTGGTTGGTAACTGTCTTTTGCAGGTCGTCAATCTGCTCTCCTTGTTTCTTGACGTCATCATATAGCTTTGACATATTTAGATTTATTACTGTCCGCTAAACTATAAAAAGGTGAGTCCAACTTCCTGCATGCCAGAAGTTGGGCTTACTTTTTGTATATGACAAGCCCCCTCAGCAGTTTTCAGCATCTTTAGGTGGTGATTCTGCTGCTTCGACAAGCATGATTTTCAGGTCTGCATCAGGCTGATTGAGGAACTTTTCGAGATTTAGGTAATACATCAGAATAATTCTGACGATTGTAGCCAGTCCCGAGAAGCTCCAACGCCTTTGCAAGGTGCTTTGTAAGACCGAAAAGTTTTGCTTTATCTGCTTGAAAAGCGACTCAATCTGCCACCGGCGGCGGTATATTGCCACAATTGTCTGCAATTGCATGTCGAAGTCGTTGGTCAGAAGCGATATAAGCTTAGGTTTCTTGCCTTTCTTGATGTCAACGTATGTGATAATCCTGGCAATGTGGTTGATGCCGTTTTTACGGAACACCACTACTTGCTCACGGTACTCCATATGCCCCTGCGAATTCTGATACACGCAGTCCACAAGAATCTCGTAGCTGAGGTTTTTCTTCATTTTGGTGACATATACCACGCCTCTGTCTGTAAGTTCCTCAAATTTGGCATAGTTGATATATGCGCGGTCAAGTGCCACTATATCATTATGGCTGTAATGACTCAGAGCAAGCATGAATGAATCGTTTGTCGCTGCCGAAGTGAACTGCACATCGCAGGGAACGCCCTCGTTGGCGTGTATTACAGAGTGCACCTTGATACCCCCTTTCTTCTTGCCGGTCTTGGGATGTCGTCCGACTCCCTCGAAAATAGCATTGGAGAACAGCGTGATGGTTGTGGAATCAATGATTCTAAGCTGTTTTATCCACTCTTCCGTGCCGTTGCGTCGGCTGTCCGAGGAAATTGCTACTTTTGCTCATGGTTATAATGGTTTGTTTGGCGACACCAAAGTAACCATAAAGGGCTGACTCCTGCAAATGGAATCAGCCCTATTTTTTCAATCGCTCAAAAAATATTTAGCGGACAGTAATAAAAAAGAATTCAATCAGTCTTCAGCATATTCGTAGTAGATGTCCCACAATGTATCGGGAAAGCCATAGCCACAACATTCCACTGATTTAATCATACGTTGCATACGGAGACTGTAATCTGACATCAATCCATTGGATGATATGAATTTGACTGCTTTGTTGAAATTGTTTTCAAGAGCGGTGTAAAAAGGTTCGTCGTAATCGCCATATTGAGCAGTCAGACTACATCCTTGCTCTACATAATAGAGCATCAAATCTGCAATAGCATGAGGATCTGGTATGAGTTTCTTGAACGCGGTTATCAGTTTATTGCATTCTCTGAAACTTGGATCTTTAGGCCAATCATTCCGTCCGTAGAATTGGCTACGGATTGCTTTCTTATACTTTTCAAGTTCTGTATCGCTATTGGGCTCTATATAGAATTCAAGCCATGCGTTTGCTTCCTTGCTCGCGTCGTATAACTGGAGCATAATATCAACTACCTGTTCTTTTGAAAGAGTCGATAACAGTTTCTTTAATTTAGCTTTAGACATTTCATTACGGTTTTATTAGGTGAGATTATTCGGATATTCTGTTGAAGCGGCTTATCCGTTCGTTTACGATACGAGTGTAGTTGCGTTTCATCTTCTCTGAAAGATTTCAATCATTTTTTATCCTCCTTACATTTACAGCTCTTGTGAAATCTCTGTCGGCCATTGTTTCAAGTAGTCCGAAAAAGTCATTTTCGTCAATCTTCAGGACGCGGCATATAACGCAACGGTTGGCTCCCTCAGGAAGCATATTTGAGAAAAATGGAAATATATGTTCGGAACTATATGCTGTGACTTTCTTTGGTAAAGTTGCCGATATTGGAGGCATGGCAGATTTGAGATATTCCTCATCATATTGGAAAGAATACCCGGTTCCGGGATGATGTTCTGAAAGAATCCCTGCCTTTATATCATTGAAATAAACTTCAAGCTGTTTCATACTGTCTGCCTTATGCGATATTCAATCTCAATGCCGAGTACATCAAGAATTTTCTTCACGGTGCTAAGTGCAGGATTACCCTTGCCTCGCTCAATGTCCTTGATCGTGGCAAGCCCGACTTGCGCCATCTCCGCAAGGTCCTGTTGGGTCAGAGAAAGGATTTCCCTACGCTGTTTCATTATATCCATCAGTTCCATAGTCTGACATAATAAACTTTTTCGCAAAAATAAGGAGAATTTCTGATGCAGTCAAACGAAAGTATAATAAATCATACTTTCGACCATTCTATTATAGTTGGTATTGAAATTGGTCGAATAAAGTATAGTATATCATACTTCTGTCGCTTGTGAAAAATTTATTTGGTGGATTTGTGAAAAAGTATTAACTTTGCGGCCACAAAAAAGAAACAAATGGCAAGACAGCATTGCAACATACTAATAATCAAAGGTATTCAAAGCTTAAAAGGCTTTGAACGCAATGCATGTGTGCTTATGCCGTCAACAACAGGCACATCATATTACAGAGCTGTCCGACCGTTTCGTTTCAGTAACCCAACTGACATAAGTTAGTCTACAAATACAGACTACTGAGATATAACGACTGTCGGAAAGTCCTTACCAAGCTTCCCGACAGTCGTTTTTTTGTGTCCAAACCGATATAACCTTCTCCATCGCGATTAGCTGCGGACACACATTTCAATAATCGCGTCTTATGACGCATAACCCGAATGAAAATGAAGTTTAATGATCAAAAGAAATTATATCGCCAAAATGCTCTGACTCAGTCAGACATCCTCTACCTCCTCGACAGTCGCGGTCTTGATGTGACCGTCGTTTCGGGGAAGTGTGCTGATATCATACGCAGCATACATGGCTCGATGAGTCGTCTGGCTCCTATGGGCGATGATGAGAGGAGAAGTCTTTGGTTTGAGGTCAAGGGTAAAAGATGGGAGTGGTATAGGTTGTCGGTATCAACCTATAAGGATCGCCATTATCTCTATATCACCGGAGACACTTATGACCATCATGTATTTTGTGACAAGGATGATTGTAATTCCCGCCATTGTTTCTATGAGGATGAACTCGTCGGAATATTCTCAAAAATCGAGAAGTATGTTGCCGGACTCGTTGACAACATCTTGTCTGCGCCCGAACAATATAATTCGTATGTTGAGAAATATTTGAGTTACTACCGGAGAGAAGGGTTGATAAAGAGGTCAGTCCTGAACTCTTTGATTCCTGACAATAGCTATGACGGAATCGATATACTTCGGGTAATTAACATATATGAGAATCAGGTCGAGCCTACTCTGTTCTCTGAGATGACCATCAGACGATATATGCACTATTGGCGTATAGCATACGAAGCTGTATATGGCAAGATGTCGGGAGATGATATCGAAGTCTTCAGGCATTCAAGCAAAGGGCATGAGACAAGAGAATATAATCTTGATTCTGAGGATGATTTCAGAAGATGGAAGTCCGATGTCTCACCTTATCACGGCTTTGATGTGGTGTATGCGAGAGTTCACTTGTACCCTACATATACCAATGGTCAATGGCATTTTTATGTCGGCACCGGTAGCTATTGGAATCTTGATGATTGCTTCCGAGCTGTCATAGGATTGTCTGATGCCGGAATCTCGGTTGAATTGGGAGAAGTCGATCATATTCTCGGAATCTTGAAGGAAACCGACTACGTAGAGATTACCCCTTATGCGTATCGATATATGCAGGGCGATGACATCGGTAGCCAGATGAAACTCCCTTATGCGGACGAAGTCGGCAAGGTTGTTATCAAGGAAATAGTCGAAAACACTAAATGGAATAAGCTTGAGAAGGTAAGTCCTCTCGCTTAACAACTTAACAATAAGGAAATATGAAAATACAATACGCATCTGACCTCCACTTGGAGTTTCATGAAAACAGCCGTTGGCTGAAAGAGAATCCGCTTATAACTGTCGGCGATGTTCTGATAATTGTGCATCTGATTTGAACTTCTTTCAGTTCAAATCGGATGCCGTCTCAATCCGGATAAATGGCGGTTTTGATAACACCGTCCACTCGCCTTGAGAATAAGTCGTAGGCTTCCTGTATACGGCTGAGGGGGTAGCGGTGGGTTATCAGATGGGTGGTGTCAATCCTACCTTCGGAGATGAGCTGCATGATTTTGTCGCAGTCGCAGGCATCGACGCCGCCTGTCTTGAACGTAAGGTTCTTGCCATACATCCACGGCAGTGGCAATATCTGTTCGTTCTCGTAGAGGGCTACAATCGTGACGATGGCATTAGGTCGGGCACATCGCCATGCGAGTTCAAAAGTATCTTCACCTCCGGCAACCTCAATCACGCGGTCGGCACCACGCCCCTCTGTCAATGAGTCAAGCGCTTCACGACATTTTGCTGGTTCTACTACATCAACATTAGGATAATGCTGGCGTATAAATTCGAGGCGACTTTCATCAGTCTCGCAAACGACTATCTTTCGAGGGTCATACAGCTGAACACATTCCAATGTGCATAATCCCGTCGGTCCGGCACCGATGATAAGTACAGTGTCTTCCTCGGAAATTTCAGAAATCGTGGCAGCCCAATAACCGGTAGCGAGAATGTCGCCGACAAACAGAGCCTGTTCGTCGCTCACGTTGTCGGGAATCGGAGTCAGACCATTATCGGCGTATGGCACACGCACATATTCCGCCTGACCGCCATCAATGCGGCAGCCAAGCATCCAACCACCGGATGTGCAGTTGTTCACGTATCCCCGTTTGCAATAGAAGCACTCGCCGCAGAACGTCTCGACATTCACGGCAACCCTGTCGCCCGGCTTGACCTTGGTGACCTCCGAACCGACCGCCTCAACGACACCAACTAATTCATGCCCAACGGTAATGCCGATCTCTGCCTTAGGCACAGCCCCATGCAGAATATGAAGGTCCGACGAACAGATACTCGAAAGAGTCACCCTCACCACGGCATCCTTTGGGTTCAAAATCTCCGGTTTCGGTTTCTCAATCAGCTCAAACCGTCCCGGCTTCGTATATGTCAATGCTTTCATTCTAACTTTCTTCTATTCCTCTTTTTATCAAGTTCTGCATACAAAGCCGGACGGAGTTTACGGTTGTAATCCTCTATCTCTTTTATCTTCGGAGAATCGGGTGGTAAAATCTCATAACCTCCATCAAGCAAGTTTTGGGATTCATCATATAAATTATCCCCATAATGCTCCCTTAATCTTTGACTCACTGCTTCACGAGAAATCTCGCCTTTGACATTCCGAATTGCCAAATCAAGTAAAAAAGCAGACACCTTCAGCTTTGCCGCATCTTGCAGGCCTATACTGACAAGCCACGCATCCGCTTGTTCTCTTATCATTGGATTATCGCTGTGCGATAGCTCAACAAGCTCCTGATATTTAGCTTTGTATGTCATGGAATTGTTATTCTATGTCTAAAGGGATAAGATTGTCGTTATTGAAGCGGTCGAAGTCGGACTGAAAGAGCTTGTCCTGGATTATGCGGTATTTCTCAAACTCCGATTCTGCAAAGCTTTTGGCAAATTCAGCGGTGATTTTGCCGGCATCGGTCAGAACGGCATCGCCGGACGCTTCAAGAATTATGTCGATTCGTTTCGCCCAGTCCTCCATAGTCATGGGTATATGGCGTTGAGCCATACGCTCTGCCATATCAAGCACGGCATTGACAAGCCGCCCCATGTCGGCAAGTTCCACCTCTTTGAGATAGTTCTTGGCAATACTTACGTCAGGCTTTACAATCTTCCCATGCGGCGCGTTTTCCCATGTCGTCAGCCCCATGTGTTCTTTCTCGGCGTTGGCACGTTTCACGATAAGCTCGGAGGCTGTATGACCATGAACTGCGTAGTGCATCTTATTCTGCACCTTCTTGAAAAAAAGTCGTGTGGTTGGCGCATCCCGGTTATAGTCGATGGCAGTAGCATAAATGTCTGTCAGCTTCTGATAGAACCGCCGTTCACTGAGGCGAATCTCCCGGATCTCAGCCAACAGATGCTCGAAATAATCCTCTCCGATAAACGAACCGTTTTCCATCCGTTTCTTGTCAATCACATATCCCCGTATGGCAAACTGCCGCAAAATGAACGTACACCACTGCCTGAACTGCGTGGCACGGGTGCTGTTCACCCGATAACCGACCGATATAACGGCATCAAGATTATAAAAAGTAACATCTTTAGTCTGAGTCTTATTCAGTATTGCACCATGCTCCGTGGTTATTTCCATTTTGGAAACAACCATATCTTCGATAAGCTCTCCGGTCTCAAAAATATTTTTTAGGTGTTTGCTTATGGCCGGAACTCCCACATCAAAAAGCTGCGCCATAGCCTTCTGCGTACACCAGACACTTTCATCCCGGTACACCACCTGCACACCGTCCTCCTTCCCCTCAATCTGGAAGATCAGGAACTCCGTCGTGCTATTTCGTATCTCAAACTTCTTCGCCATAGTCAATATTCAATCTTGCAATATTCTTAATTTGACACGTCCGTATTCAAACGATTAACTTTGCACGATGCTTTGAAAGATAATCTTGTGAGGGTTTAAACATTAACGGCAGAACTATTGTTGTGCCTTCGTATTTTAAGAAATGTGTCTTAAATGCCTCTGATGTATATTCTTCTTTTAATACTGGACTAAGTACAAGTCTGTAATCTTCATCAAATGTAATTAGGTGCTTGTCAAAGGCTGCATCATATGTAGCACTAAGGCACAATCCATTTTCTGGATTCAATCTCGTGTCTATACATTCAGCCCATGGAACAATATGACTGGCTCGGAGTACTTCCGGAATATCTATTCCAGTTATACAACATTTTGCATCATATATTTCCAAAAGCATCGCCCTGAAAATATTCTGTCCGACCCTTCGTTTAGCACGAATCTCCTTATCCGTTCCTTTATCATTGATATTAAATCTCTTTAATAAGTCAGATGATAACTTCGATCCTTTATGGGTAGAACTTCGCATTATATCAGTAGCATCTTCACAGCAAATAAGGTTCACAAACTCGCCTAATCTACGAATAGCTGCAGTACAAAACCTCTTTCTTGGATAACTGGTTTGAGTCGATTTACCCAGATCAAAGAGAGAAATCTCTCCATGTCTGTATTTATCTTCTTCCTCAGCTATATAATCAATAATTCGTTCTATCAAATAAGGATCCTTAATCTCACTTAGGGACTTACCTTTTAGATTGAAAATGTCTTTTATCTGAAATAATTCATCAAGTATTTGTATTGCCTTCAGATAAGAGGCCGCAGTGCCACTATTCTTATTAGAATAAGTAGAATATATGTAGTCTTGAAAGGTATGATGTTTATTGCTGCTCATAATTCAATCTTTTTCTTTACAGATAAATTCACTTAAATCGAAACGGGATCTGAAGTATTTAACTCTCTTTGAAAGTTCTTGGAAAACAAACTTTCAATTCTCTGGTGATTGTTTAACGCTGGCATACTTCCCTCAAACGATTACGTTATAGGATTCTGTGAGCATCAGATGGTCTCATTCCGGTACACAACCTGCACACCAACCTCCTTTCCATCAATTTGAAAGGTCAGGAACTCCGCAGTACTATTTCGTATCTCAAATTGGGTTGTCATATCAATTTCAGATTAGTCGACTAATAACGTCAACCTGATTTTCATATCAATCAAAAGAACCCAATGAGGCACTTTTTGAAAATATTTTCTTGAATAATGGTATCCAAGGAAATATACACAAAGCTGCTAATCCGAAAATTGCAGTAAGTCCATCCTTAACAAAAGTAGCTAACTCTTCACGACAATTAATCCATGCTTTTATATTATATAACCAGTCTCCTTCTTTCGAAGCAAGCAAATAAAATACGACTGCACTACCTAAGATAGCTGCAATTAAGCATCTAGCTATAATCCAATTTCTGAGTATTCTATTCGATTCATCTCTTTCATGCTTCTTTTGAATTCTTATTCGTTCATCTTCACTCCGACGCAGTTTTTTTTCTAGTTCATCAATCTTCGCTTGATTCGTTTGTTTAGAATTTGAAGAGTCCTGTTGTAATTTTGCGTTTTGGAGGACAAGCTCATTAATTCTATTCTCAGCGATAATTTTTTGTGAACTTATATCTTTTTTTAAGGTGGAGTTTTCATCGGCCAATGTATCGTAGGCTTCAGAGATTTGCTCTTTTTCTGCGTTCGCTTGTTTGAGTCGCTTTTCTAATTCTCGTTCAGCTTCAACCTTTGCTAAATCGCGGAGCGTGCTTTCAGTCAGATTTTTTTCTGTTCTATTGAAAGATATTCTCAAAAGATTCTCACAAGTAGTTTTCTGAACCTCTATGTCTTCTGAGATTTCAGCTATTGAACTTATGGCAATATTAAGTTCTTCATTGCTCATAGGTGCTTCGTTGTTTCTTAGCGTGAGAAAACTGATAAACGATTTGAAATCATCGGCAGTTCGATGGGAATATCTTAAAATCAGACTTAACCATTCGGATGGGTGAATTACAATGCGAGGACTATTACCATCATTTCTGGCAATGTCCCAATATCTTAGACCTTTATCGGATGATAACAAGAAATGTTTTGCAGAGAAAACTGAAATCTGATTTGGCAATCTTTTCAGTTCTACCCATAAAACGTTAAGTGCATCTCGTAAAGCCATAGATGGGGTTTTACGTTTTGAATGTGATTTTATATCGGAAGCCATCTTATTTAGAAGTTCATCCTTTGTGTTTCTATCAAATGGACAATCCCCATCAGTTTCAATCATATATTTTTTTCGTAAATCGTCAAATGTAGCAAGCACATTGGCTTCAAATAAATCAACCGATGTGTTTACTCTACCGACACACCAACGATGGTAGGCACTATATATGTCATCATATGTCACAAACTCTTGAAATACCTTAGATTTAACGGCGGGATTATGATTTTTTCTGAGCTTGTCAAATTTGTCTTTTAAAGAGACTAATAATTCAGATTTCGCTTCGGTCGAAATGTACAATTTGCATTTTGTTGCTTGTAGCTTTTCAAGTAATTGCAAGGTTCGTTGTTTACGATCCTCGCCATTTAGCCCAATTGCTCGGTAAACTATATTTGTATCAATATAAAATTCCTTTAAACCTAATTGCTCATTGATATTCGAGGAGTCCCTTCGATTGGTTATCATGCAGAACTCAAGGGCATAACTTGCGAAATTAAATACAGCTTGATCTTTCTCTTCATTATCCCAAAGAAGAAATCCATTGATGATTTTTGTTTCTGAGTCTGAATAATCCTTATTGACATCAATAGCGATGGAAGCAGCTTTCCTGAGTTGGAATAATTTCCTAAAACTTTCTAAATTGGATGTAAAAATCCCGTACAGGTACTGCATTATGGTTTCTTTTGCCTCACAAGCTAAAGATTCCATATGAGTGTATTCGTCGATATATGAATCAAGACTCTTTGTGGTCTGTGTTGACTCAATAGATATGCGTCTTTTTTGAGAAAGTGTATATTGAGTAACATTTAGGTCAGTTAATTGTATATAACGATCAGAGTTATGAGGGTCCAACACAATGCTCGTAATTTCTGAGTCATCAATATCTAAAAGGTAATTAGTCCTAATAAACTCTGAGATTTCAGATACAGTCATTTCCTTCTTAGGTGAATGAAACAAGCAAGACTCAACTAGCTTTTGGATATTTCGCACATTAGAATTTCCATAATTAGATGGGTCATTCCCATAGAAGATAGCTGCAGTTCTAAATAAAGACTGTGTTTGGCTATTAGTTTGCATCATTATAGAATTAATTAACAGCTGGGAGATTTTATTGATAAGTTGAGGTCATTCTTAGTAGTGAAACCTGCTAGGAACGGATATATAATTACCTGTACTTAAGTATGAAATGATTTTTGCTGATAAAGAATGTCTCAATCTTCGTTTGTTTCCATCTCAGCAATGTCGTACTGTGACATAGTAGTCTGTGGTTCCTCTCGTCCACTGACTTCTTTACCGGTAGCTCTCTCGATTAAGTCAAGAAGCGACTGTTGGCGCTTAATGAAATAAGTGTCGAAATCATCGGCACGGATAGCATCAACATCTATTTGGTGAGATGTGAGACTTGCATTAAGTTGTATAGGGTCGGCTGCGTGATTTCTTTCGAGACTGGATAGATACTGTGATGGAGCATATCCTCCAATGATGCGATTTGTACGGGCGTAGATGGGAGTCTTGTTGATTACTGAATTCCATCGGGTACGATCTATTCCTTTTTTCTCGCAGTAGTGCTGTGGAAAAATATGATGAATGTCGGTATATTCGAGAGTATACGTGGCATGGCTCATATCTGTACCTTTCAGAAAATCTTTGGCACCGGCTTTGAGGATTAGAGCCATTACACCTTTATAAGCAGCCGAATTACGTGTATACAGTTGTTGCAGACGCGAAGCGTGGAAGTTAGAACGAAGCACAGTGTCTGGAAGCGAGTTATCGTCGTTTACCCATTCCATCATGCCAACCACGTCATTGACATATCGTCCCTCATTGGCGCTGCCATAAAGTTCTCCGAATACACCACACCAATACCACATTTCGAGTTTTCGACGATTGTGTGCCGAGAACCAAAGATTTTTATCAATAGCAAAAAGCACGGATAGAGGTATTAACTGGCTTGTGTAAGGAAGATCAATAGCCGTATAAATGCATTGTTCGTTGATAAATTTCACCGCCTCGCTTAGACCTTCAAGAAGGCGCTCGCGATTAGCTGCATAGTCACTGTAATCAAGACGAAGCACGTCTTTTTTCTTACAGCTTATGCCTCGGCTATCTGCTGAGTTCTTCTTGTTTAAGTAGTTGGTCAGTAAAGTAATCGCAGTAAGGAAGTCTGTACCTTCAAAAGGTTTCTGACTTTTGTAATTGAGAAGTTGATTTTTGTTGATTTTATTCCAGATTGCATCCCAATCTTTGCGAAGCTCGAAGTTGTCAGCAGCAAATGTAGCTGTGACAAGTTCAAATACCGTAAGTGAGACACCACCTTGATTGACATTCTCAAATACTTGGCATACGGCCTCTTTGGGAACATCGTTGCCAATCATAATTACCGGAATCTGATATTTCGACATCGGGGCTACGATGGTATTGAAGAATTGAGTCCATCGTGTAAAAATATCAACGTCATTATTATGAAACATCGCATATTGCATTTGCCACTGCATCATTCCGACATTGTCGAAAATCAAATTAAGGGGGAAATAGTGGTTTTCGTATTCTTTCTCCGGTGAAGACAGATCAAGAACAATCGTTCGACCAATATCCGTAGTGACAATGCGATTTTCCGGGACTGACACAATTGCATCTACGCGGTCTACAAGAGTATCAAGAGCCTTGGGGATATTGATATAGTAGAAGCGTTTGATGGGCTTTTTCTTCGAATCAGTGGTTTCCACGGGCTTTTTGGAATATAGAGAACGGTAGACTGAAGTATTACGTTGTTGTCCATCAAGTACAAGAATATCCGGATTGACATCAGCCTTAGATTTGTCGACTCCTTCAAACAATCGAGCCTTGAAGTGAATATTATTTCCTCCAGTTTGCAAGAACATTGCGGCACCGATTGGATAACCATTACTAATGCTTGCAATAAGAGCACGAATGCGTTGATCTTCCCAAACCCAGCCACGCTGAAAGTCGGGAAGTTGAGTCTTGCCTTCGTCGATAGATTTTAATATATCGGCAATAGCCTGATTGTTTGATAGAATCATAATCTCTTATATTGTGTTGGAGTTAAAAATCGGGGGAATGTATAAAACATGGACTCCTGCGATTGCAAAGTTACGAAATTTTTGCGAGATTTTGGGTGTTAAAGTGAAGAAAGCTGGTCATTCTCAGCGGCTTTATCGGAAATATTTACTAACTTTGCATATTAAAAACATCAATTATCAACATTAAGGATGCCTATACAGAGTGAGGCTGCATTGGAAGAAGGTCTGATTGCCGCTCTTCAAAAGATGAGCTATGAATATGTTCAGATAAAAGAAGAGACCAATTTGAAAGAAAACTTCAAGAAGCAGCTTGAGATACATAATAAGAAAGCTCTCGCTGAAATCGGGCGTGAGCACCTTACAGACAGTGAATTTGACAAAGTTCTGATTCACCTTGAAGGTGGCACCCGTTTTGAAAAGGCGAAGAAGTTGCGCGAAAAATTTGTTCCATTTGAGTTAGATGATGGGCAACGTATTTGGTTGAATTTTCTAAACACGCAGCAGTGGTGTCAAAACGAGTTTCAGGTATCTAACCAAATTACTTTTGAAGGACGCAAGAAATCTCGATTTGATGTAACCATTTTAATCAATGGACTACCATTAGTTCAGATTGAGTTGAAACGTAGGGGTGTAGAACTGAAACAGGCATATAATCAGATTCAGCGTTACCACAAGACCTCGTTTCATGGCTTATTCGACTACATTCAGATTTTCATAATATCCAATGGTGTAAATACGCGCTACTTTGCCAATAATCCCAATCAGGGATTTAAGTTCACGTTTAATTGGACTGACAAATCCAACAATCCATTCAACGAACTGAGCCTGTTTGCCGCGGATTTTCTCGACAAATGCACTCTTGGCAAGATGATTAGCAAATACGTCGTGATGCACGAGGGTGACAAATCGCTAATGGTGCTTCGACCATATCAATATTACGCAGTAGAGGAGATTATTGACAAGGTACAGAATACCAACCGCAATGGATATATATGGCATACAACCGGTGCAGGCAAGACTTTGACTTCTTTCAAGGCTGCCCAGCTTGTCTCAGAACTCGATGGTATTGATAAAGTTATGTTTGTTGTTGACCGCCACGATCTCGACACACAGACACAATCGGAGTATGACGCATTTGAGCCGGGAGCTGTTGATAATACTTCAGACACAAGCGAACTTACACGTCGCCTACAAAGCGATTCAAAGATTATAATCACGACTATCCAAAAACTTAATGCCGCTGTGACCAGACCTTGGTACAGCAATAAACTTCAGGATATAAAGGATAGCCGGATTGTAATGATTTTCGACGAATGTCACCGCTCTCATTTTGGTGATAGTCATAGAAATATCGTCAAGTTCTTCAATAATCTACAGATATTCGGTTTTACGGGTACTCCTATATTCAAAGAAAACTCTGTTGACGGACATACTACCAAAGATATTTTTGGAGAATGTCTGCACAAATATCTTATCAAGGACGCTATCGCTGATGAAAACGTGCTTGGTTTCCTTGTGGAATATTATCACGGCAACACCGATGTGAACAATGGCAATCAAAGCCGTATGCGTGAGATTGCACAATTCATTCTCAACAATTACAACAAATCTACCTATGACGGTGAATTTGATGCTCTGTTTGCCGTGCAATCAGTTCCAATGCTGGTTCAATACTACAAGATTTTCAAAGAATTGAATCCTAAAATCCGCATCGGTGCAATCTTCACTTATGCGTCTAACGACAGTCAAGACGATCATACCACCGGAATGTCAAGTGGCTCATTCGTTAGTGAACGTGTAGCAGGAGCTGACGATATGGAGGATATCATCAGAGACTACAATAAGATGTACGGCACTTCTTTCTCATTGCAGAACTTTCGTGCATATTATGATGATGTAAACCTCCGATTGAAAAAGAAAAAGCCTGACATGCTTTCACTTGATCTTTGTCTTGTCGTAGGTATGTTCTTGACCGGCTTTGATTCAAAGAAACTCAATACCCTGTATATCGACAAAAATCTTGACTATCATGGATTGCTACAGGCATTCAGTCGTACCAACCGGGTTCTCAATGAGAGAAAGCGGTTTGGTAAGATTATTTGCTTCCGCGATTTGAAGTCAAATGTTGATGCTTCTATCAAGCTGTTTAGTAATGGTGGTGATGAAACGGGTATATTGAATAAGCCTTTCGAGGATATAAAACAAGAATATGTTGATTTAACTAAAGAATTCATCAAGCATTATCCAGACTCTCGTGTAGTAGATTATCTTCAGAACGAGGACGACAAGCGTAAGTTCATCTTGGAATTCCGTGACATAATCCGTAAGCATGCCGAGATACAGATTTACGAGGATTTCAATGAAGAAGATCCGGATTTCCCGATGGACGAACAACTCTACATGGACTTCCGAAGCAAGTATCTTGATATTCATGATACTTTCGTTGACTCAAAGACGGTAAAAGATAGCACTCCGACTGATGATACGACGGAAGCAGAAGCCACTCTTGATGATATTGATTTCTGTCTCGAACTTCTCCACAGTGATATTATCAATGTTGCCTACATTCTCAGTCTTATTGCCGAACTTGATCCTAATGCTGAGGATTATCCTGAAAAACGTCAGGAAATTCTCGATACTATGATTAAGGATGCCGAGTTGCGCAGCAAGACCCAACTTATTGACGGCTTCATTCTCCAGACAGTGGATAATGATAAGGAAGGATTCATGCGCGATAAGAAGGCTGATGGCAGCATCGACCTTGAAGAGCGTCTCAACCAATATATCCGACAAGAGAAAGGTCGTGCCATTGAGCGTATTGCCGAAGAGGAAGAAATTCCCATCGAGGTAATCAACAAATATGTGGCTGAATACGATTATGTACAGAAAGAACAGACCGAGATTATACAAGACGCGCTGAAAGACAAGAAACTTGGACTTGTGGCTCGTCGTCGTACTCTCAACCGCATCGTTGACCGCCTGCGTAATCTAATTAGAACATTCAGCTGGGACTGATTAAATATAAAAGCCGAATATTATGAGCGAAGAACTCCAACAAAAACTGCGTACTCAGCTTTGGGCTGTGGCTAATAACCTTCGTGGCAATATGTCTGCCAACGAATTCATGTACTTTTCTCTTGGATTCATCTTTTACAAGTATCTTTCTGAAAAGATTGAGAAGTATGCAGACCAAGCACTTGAAAATGATGAAATAACTTTCAAGCAGCTTTGGGAAAGTCAGGAGGAAGATGCCGTTGAACTTCAGGAGGAGGTTAAGAAGCAATGTCTTGAAAATATCGGTTATTTCGTTGAACCTCAATACTTGTTCACTTCAATCATAGACCGCATCAACCGCAAGGAGAATATACTTCCGCAACTGGAACGTTCTCTGAAACGAATTGAAGACAGCACACTCGGTCAGGAGAGTGAAGAAGATTTCGGCGGACTCTTCTCCGATATTGATTTGGCATCGCCTAAGCTGGGTAAGACTGCCGATGATAAAAACAATCTTATCAGCAGTGTTCTCACAGCCCTCAACGGGATTGACTTCGGAGCAGACGAGGCTACGCAGATTGACATACTTGGGGATGCTTATGAATATATGATTTCGCAGTTTGCAGCTGGTGCAGGTAAAAAAGCCGGTGAATTCTATACTCCGCAGGAGGTGAGCCGTATTCTTGCTGAAATTGTTACACTTGGACATAATCGTTTGCGTAATGTTTATGACCCCACATGCGGTTCCGGTTCTTTGCTCATCCGTGCAGCCAATATAGGTAATGCCGTTGAGATATTCGGTCAGGAGAAAAATCCCACCACCTATAATCTTGCCCGTATGAATATGCTCCTTCATGGTATTAAGTTCAGCAATTTCAAGATTGAAAATGGGGATACTCTTGAGGCAGATGCCTTCGGCGATAAGCAATTTGACGCTGTAGTGGCAAATCCTCCGTTCTCAGCTGAATGGAGTGCTGCCGATAAATTCAACAATGATGACCGATTCAGCAAAGCCGGACGTTTGGCTCCCCGCAAAACAGCCGACTATGCTTTTATCCTTCACATGATTTATCACCTCAATGATGGCGGAACAATGGCGTGTGTTGCACCTCATGGTGTACTGTTCCGTGGTAATGCCGAAGGTGCAATTCGTCGTTTCCTCATTGAGAATAAGAATTATATTGATGCGGTTATTGGACTTCCGGCAAACATCTTCTACGGTACTTCGATTCCGACCTGCATAATCGTGATGAAGAAATGCCGTAAGGAGGATGACAATATTCTTTTCATTGATGCCAGCAAGGAGTTTGAGAAAGTCAAAACGCAAAACAAACTCCGGGAAGAACACATCCGCAAGATTGTCGAAACCTACCGTGACCGCAAGGAAATCGAGAAATATAGCCATTGCGCTACTCTCCAAGAGATTGCCGATAATGACTATAATCTCAATATCCCTCGCTATGTTGACACATTCGAGGAAGAAGAGCCTATCGACATCAAGGCCGTAATGGCTGAAATCAAAGAACTCGAAGCAAAGCGAGCAGACCTCGATAAGGAAATCGAAGGCTACCTCCGTGAACTTGGAATCGTTGAATAATCCCACAAGACTATCCTCATGGCACAAGATAAAGACCAAAAGACCCTTAATGTTCCACCTTTGCGCTTCACCGGCTTCACCGACGAGTGGAAAGAATGTACAATAAGAGATATAGCCAAAATAGAAAAAGGGAATGGGATTTCTAAAGACCAATTATCAGAAGAAGGTGATGAATGTATCCTTTATGGTGAACTCTATACAAAATACAAGTCTGAGATAATCGATGAAGTATATAGCAAGACAAAAGTTGATTCCACTAAATTGATGAGAAGTCAGGCTAACGATGTCCTAATTCCATGTTCTGGAGAAACAGCAGAGGACATTGCAACAGCTCGATGCGTTAAAATGGAAGGTATTCTACTCGGTGGAGATTTGAATATTATGCGTTTTGACAAACAGGACGGCGCGTTTATGAGCTATCAGTTAAATGGTAAACGTAAATATGATATTGCACGAGTTGCTCAGGGCGTTTCAGTCGTACACTTATACCCAGAACATCTCAAATCAATTAAGGTTGTACTTCCCGAATTAGAAGAACAACAGAAGATTGTCAACCTCTTGTCGCTTATAGACGAACGCATTGCAACTCAAAACAAAATAATTGAGAAACTAGAATCCTTAATCAAGGGGCTAAATGATTCTTTATACAAGCGATATGGTGATAGCATAAGGACTACTTTTGCAAAATTAGGATACTCGTACTCTGGATTATCAGGAAAGTCAGCAGAGGATTTTGGAACTGGTAAACCATTCATACCATATTTGAATGTCTATTCAAACAATATTGTGAATGAGAACGACTATCAATATGTTCGTATAAACGATGGAGAAAAGCAGAATATTGTGCAATATGGAGATGTGTTGTTTACTTTATCTTCTGAAACACCAGAAGAAGTTGGTGTTGGCTCTGTTTATTTAGGAATAGACGAAGTGTTTTTGAATAGTTTTTGTTTTGGCTTCCATATCGAAAATAAAGAATTAGCCTATCCTCCATACTTTTCCTACTACGTTTCTTCGACTCCATTTAGAAAGTTTATATATCCGTTTGCGCAAGGAAGTACACGCTTTAACCTTTGCAAGGCAGATTTTGAGAAAACAAGTATAAAACTGCCTTCGTTGGAAAATCAAAAACACATCTATGCAATATTGAACCGCATAACAGAGAAAATAGAAACGGAAAAATCATTGCTTGAACACTATACTACCCAAAAGCAGTATCTGCTTCATCAGATGTTTATATGAACATTTGCAGAAGCAAGTATTGCTTCTGCAAACTAAGGTTTATTAGGATATTTTGTTCTACCAATAGTTTATCATCTATTGTAGACAGAAACTTGGCATATTTTAGTTGCTCTGAATATGACGGACAAAATATATGAGCTTTACCATAGTCTTTGAAATATATGTGAGGTATTGCCATTCCTGTTTTATAAGGCACAAAACTGAATACTTTCAGTATGTAGTATAGGAACTGGAGTGAATAATCTTGTTTTGCCGTTAAGATATTCAAAGTACCTGTTGCAGAACATTTTCCTTTTACATACGAAACAGAACCAACTCCTGAGCCATCCTTTATAATATAGATTGCTTCATCAGATGTATTATAACCATTAAGATAACCAACAATTCCATTTGCTCCATAAACAGGATAGGTTCCAACTTCTGAAACATCACTTTCTTGTAATGTTGAGGATGTGCATTCAAGACATTCTGACATGCGAATATTGGGTTTTCCCATTCCTGCAACCTTGTGTGCTATCCCCTTGATTAAGGTTTGTATTTCTCTATATTACTTGCACTATCAGTTCAAAGTTAGTATTTAAACTGATTGTTATGCTCTTTTTATTGGCAAGTGTTTTAAAATCAATACTTTTATCCAATACTTTTTTCAAATCTCGTGCAACTGCAGAGCCGCTTTTTCTTGGTACTATACCATTAGCTATATCTAAACGAAAAGAATATCCAGAGTTCTTTCTATTTCCTGCTGATTCAAATAAAGAGCGGTCAAGTGTCATTGTTTTTTGTTTACATTTGATAGCAGACAATATGATAGGCAAATAACCTTTCCATATTTTAACATACAATTCTTTACCTAAATTGTTTTGATTACTGTTCTCTATAGTATTGTTATAATAGTAGTTGGGTTTACTATTTCTTAATTTAGTTAGGTGTTTCCTAAATTCTGAATTAATAACATTGTGATTCTTATCCAAATTTAATGGTGGATTTAAGGCTTGAATCAAAAGAGATTCAACGCTGTCAAATTCTTTATTGGGATAATAAAACATAATCAGATTTGTTTTAATCCAATCTGAGAGTTTGCTTTCGTCGGTAACATTAAATTTAGTTTTTCCATTACTATTATAATGTGAATCTCGTGGTATTAAATTGTATCCAAACAAGCAACCAAGGCTTTTCCTCAGAGTTGATCCTCCAGCATTTCCGTTGAAGTGCTTTTTGATATCTCTATCTTTAAGGCTATTACTGGCTAAGCCGACATAAATAACGTCATAATCTCTAAACTTAGTATAGGTTACAGGAATACCAATATCTGGAAGTCTACTATTTTTTCGTAATGCGAAAATGTAATTTCCTGATAGAGCAGGTACTGTATTTACATCATCCTTTAATGGATCAAAAACTTGAAATTCATTCATTATCATTTTTTTCCAAAATTATAGATTTTCTTTCGGAAACCAAAACCTTAATCGCAGACCCTACAACACAAACAATCCTTAATTAAGGGAATTGCACAGCATTGCATTAAAGAATCAACAAGTGGAAACACATATGTAAAACTTGGTGATATTTGTCAAATTACAACAGGAAAGCTTGATGCAAATGCACAGGTAGATAATGGGATTTATCCATTTTTTACTTGTGCAGAACAACCATTCAAAATTGATAGCTTCGCTTTTGATACAGAAGCTTTACTAATCTCTGGGAATGGTGCTAATTTAGGATATATCAATTATTATAACGGAAAGTTTAATGCTTATCAAAGGACTTATGTATTAGATATATTCTCCGAAAATATCCAGTACATTAAATGGGCGTTGAAAGTATTGCTGCCCCAAAGAATTGCAATAGAAAAGAGTTCAAGCAACACTCCTTATATAGTGCTATCGACTCTCAGTGATTTAAGGTTACCAATCCCCAACAAGAGCAATCAATGCCATATAGCAAAATTAATGCAATCTTTAGAAAGAAAATTATCAAGCCAAATTACATTGAATGATTCTTATAATAAGTTGAAGCAATACTTACTCCGCCAGATGTTTATATAAACATTTGACAGAGCAGATACTGCTTTTGTGATGTATAAGCTCTAATAATCTTATTCGCTGTTTTTAATTGAGACTTCAATAATGATATTGCACAGCCTATTTCTCTTTGTTTATCAAGAGAAGGTATTTTGAATACAAGTTGCGAGAAGGCCTCCATATTTAAATTGCGTCTAACGATACTTGCACCTTGCTCTGATACCATCATATAGCTGTATAAGGCACGATGAGTCTTTAACATTGCCGCCACAAACTGATTGTCGTAACCATCTGCTATTGAAAATACTTTGTAAGAAGGAGAAACTATCCCAATTTCAAATCTATCATTGTAATTGATATTCCCCATCCATAAATTTTGAGGACTTAAAACAACATCATGAAGCCGAATAATTTTATAGCCCACATTGTTTTCACTTGCGATATCCTTTGAAAAATACTCTCGCTGAGAGAATATGCCCTTAACTGTGGAACTCAGTACCTCATGTTGATTATTCGTTCGTGACCGTTCCGACCGTTCCAACAAAATATCTCCGAGACAAACAGATTTTCCTCCAGTAGCATATAGCAGTATATTGTTTAGTCCCTTAATTAGGGACTCGTATTTCTCAATTATTTTGTTTTGAGTAGTGATGCGCTCGTCAATACAGGATAATAGAGCCGCTATTTTTTCCTGCTCAGAACTATTGGGTAAATTAATACCCATACGCATGACCTCGTTCTTAGATATATTGAAGCGTGTACTACCCTGTGCTAAGATAGAAAGCTTATTGCGTATTACACTTGCTCGAAGATAAAAGCGGAAGTATTCAGGTAGAGTCTCTTCTTTATTAGATAGTCTGTAACCAAAGCAAAAACTATTAAGATAACAGTCTTCAATCCCATCAAGCAAAACAGATGTCATTCCCACTTCAGTTGGGGTTTCTGAAGAGGTGGTAAAGAATATATCGCCGAGCCTTACAACATTTTGAGCTGACTTAATCCTTTCATTATCTGTAATCGTTACGTATTCAACACGAGATATATCAACTTTTGAGTTATCAAATATTGATTTATACGTAATATATGGTGAACCTTGTCCAAAGTCATTACTATTTTTCCCTGTTAATCCATTAAAGGTTTTCCCTATTTCTCCTAGTGTGGTTTTCTTCCAGTCGCCGGTGAAGCCGGTGAAGCGCAAAGGTGGAACATAGGTTATATTATTTCTCTAAGTTTTTGAATAACCAATAATATTAACACTATGACGCATCTGACTATCAGACAAATCGCGGACGCATGGAAAGAGGAAAAGCGTCCGTATGTCAAGCGTTCCACCTTTGCAGCATATATGCTGACGCTTGAAAATCATTTGTTGCCATACTTTGGAGACATGACTGAACTGAGTGAATCAACCGTTCAATCCTTCGTGCTTGAAAAACTTAACGCGGGGTTAAGTATCAAGACAATCAAAGATATCCTCATCGTCTTAAAGATGATTATGAAGCATGGGGTCAAGAATAAGTGGATGGACCATGCTGAATGGGATATAAAATACCCGACTGCAACAACTCCGTCAGGCATTGAAGTTCTGACCATCGCCAATCATAAGAAGATACTTGACCATATCAAGGCGAACTTTTCATTTCGCGCACTTGGTATCTACTTATGTCTCACAACAGGACTTCGCATTGGCGAAATCTGCGCTTTACGCTGGGACGACATTAACGTCCAGAACGGTACACTCCAAGTGAAGCGTACTATCGAAAGAATATATATAATTGACGGTGATAAGAAGCATACGGAGCTAGTAATCAATGACCCCAAGACACCTAATTCCGTGCGCGAAATACCTCTCAGTGCGGAAGCTCTCTCGCTCATCAAGCCGCTTATGAAAGTCGTCAATACTGATTTCTATGTCATATCCAATGACCGCAAGCCCATTGAACCGCGTACATATCGCTCGTACTATAAGGGGCTGATGAAATCTCTCAGTATCCCGCCAATCAAGTTCCACGGACTCCGTCACTCGTTTGCTACTCGTTGTATTGAGAGCAACTGCGACTACAAAACAGTCAGTGTACTCTTGGGTCACTCCGACATCTCGACCACCCTCAACCTCTATGTTCATCCAAATATGGAGCAGAAGAAGCGTTGTATCTCAAAGATGTTCAAATCGCTCGGTAAGAACTGATACGGATACATAAAAACAAGCCCGACGATTCATGATGAAAACCGTCGGGCTTGATTAATAAAGATTAGTAGAACTTAGCGGGGTGGGGTTAGAGACGATAGTAGGCGATGCGGCAGCCGGGGACTTGGTCGGTTGAGAGGGGACCGCGGCTCTCGTCGGCGAAGTGGATGAAGCCGTTGATTTTTGCGGTCTGCTGGAGCCAGTGGACGAAGGCCGGGAGTTTGGGAGTGGACGGTGTCAGCTGGGCCTCGGAAGCTGATATTGATGACGATGAGGGTCATGTCGGGGATTCCGAGGTGGCTTTCGGAATGTTCCCACAGACGGAACTGGATGTTTCGGCGGTTGTCGAAATAATAGTGGATACAGGCACCGACCGCGTTTCTTCTCGCTTACGACATCGGCATAGATCATAGTGGTTTTTACGCTACGATGGATAAACATCTTTGATACTACATATACGTCGATACCCAGCGAGATAAGGAGCGTAGCAAACGAATGGCGAAGACAGTGGAACGAGAGCTTTCTCTCAATGCCTGCTGCCTTGACCCATTTCTTGAATGGCTGTTGTGCCATTGAGCGGCGGAAGCCTTTGAAGATAAGCCCTTCACCACGCTTACCACAATATTTCAGAACCTCTTCACTTACCGGCAAAGTGGCCTCTATAGACGGGTTCTACCGATTACTTTGGCAATATTCGGGCAAAAGAAAAGGCGCTCAAACTGAACGCCTTGACTATTATTTCAACTTATAGTTACCTGTCTTTAACCGTCGGTCATTTGCCGATGCAGAAGCGGTTAATTTACTGATATACAGATGAGCGTACAAAACGGGACTATTCAGGTTTCGTTATGAATTTTTTGAGACTCTCATATTGCTCATATATATCGGGAATCTGATATTTGTATTCGCTTATTGCACCTCGACCGCGCTCAATATCCCTGATGACTTCTTTGCAGCCTCCGGCTATGGTCTTATTCACACAATCTGTTGCGAATGTGGCTTTGATTTCGGGGATGAGTTCCTTCGCGTCTATGTCCATCAGATTGCTCATCACAAAACCGGCGAATGTGCCGTCACAAGCTCTCTGAACAGGAAGATTTGAAACCATCTTGTTCAGAAGTCGTCGGAACACTTCGATAATTTCACCACGTCTTTCCGGCTGATTGAAGATTATCATTGCTAAAGCATCGGGTGCCTGTGAGCGGAGATATGAGTCCAGTCCGGCTTGATTCAGATACGCTTCTATTGCGGTGATATTATCCTTGCCACACGCATAAAGAGCAGGGTGTAGTAGTTCCGGAGTCAGGTCGCCAAGATGATAGTCGGCAAACTCATCGGTCTGTCGCATAATCTCAAGAACTGCATCAAGACCCTTGTCGCTTTGAAGTTGGGCGAGAAGTATGAGCGAGTGCATAATAGCACTGTTGTTCCAACTCTCGATTGTATCATCATTGATGCCCTTATATGTTTTGCCAATGGAATAGAGTATGACGTTGCTGATGTCTTGTGCCGCTTCGTCCTTCGGCAGAGCAAGTATGCGGTCGATGATCTCACGGGGCAGACAGCTGTAATTATCACGCGAAAGCAGCTCATCCGCTATAAACTGATTCTTGACGGAAAGCGTCTGAGGATAGTCGGGGTATTGATAGGTGTATTCCTCATCGGGATGACGGTCTGATTCCTGTTTCATTTTTAGCATACCGTCCAGAGCCTTTTTTATGGTATCTGAGTCTATTCTGGATAACGGAGTGTATTCATCATCTTCAAAGTCATCTTCAAAGTCATCCTCATCGTCTTCATCGCCGTATGGTATGACAAACTCAAAATCATCGCCAAGATTCTTCTTAAGGATATGGTAAAATGGCATTTCTTTTTTGTCTGGATGGACAATAAGGAAATGTTTTCCGTTTTTACCGAAATCATATTCTATTAGCGGAATGTCCTCGGTATCTTCTTCGAGAATATATCCGGCAGGATCAAACTCTTTATTAGGCTTTATGCCACCATCCTCTGCGAAGGCGATTGCTCCGTAGATGATATTGTGGGCTTCGTTGTAACTGATTTCTTCAAGTCCCATACCTTTCCTATAGTTGTTCAGGTACTCTTCAAAATCAGATGGAGTCATGTTTTCGTGATAATTGGCATCCTTCACACCCAGACAGAATGTATCAACGAGGAAAGAAGCCATAACCAGATTGCCGCTCGGACGCACTCGTGTGACTACGATATGAGCCATTCCGGATTCCTGCCAATCAGGAGGAGCGATATAACATTTGCCAACTGGCAGGGTTCGCGCTTTTTCACGCATGAACCGATATGGAGAAAGTGCGGGCTGCTTTTGTCCCTTGCTGTTATTCTTGGATTTTTTCTTTGCCATGATAATCTTGAAATGTGGTTATAGTTGAAACAAATTTAAAAGAGAGATTGATTACCGTTCCATATAAATTTTCTAAAAGTAAGTCTTGACGGCGAAGAGGAATTGGTCGATGAAGATGCGTTTGAAGGCTGCGATATTGTTCTGCTCGTAGAACATCAGCATTGCCTTTTTGTAGTCGATTGAATCCACCGTGCGGAATGAAATCGGGCAATAGCCGTTGGCGATGAGAATACCGTTGCTCACGATTCTGGCAGTGCGCTTGTTACCGTCGGTGAACGCCTGTATATAGCTGAGTAAAACGAGTGCGAGCAATGCTTTCTCGAAGATATTGCTCTTGCCGTTGATGAGCCGCACCGTATCTTCAAGAGCTTCTCGAATTTGAAACTCATTGTCAAGCGGAGTGTAGTTTGTTCCGGTTATACCAACTCGGCGATGACGGATGCTCCTCTCAACGCCTAATTCTTTTGTAAGTATCGCATGAATCTCCTCGATACGGGCGACTGTCATATCTCTAAGATAGTCCGGCACATCGAGAATAAAGTCGAGCGCATCCTTGTGATTGAGTAGCATCACGGCTTCCTCCTTGGTCTTTCCGCTTGCAGTCTGCTTCTCCTTCAGCAGCCTCTCTGTTTCCAGCAACGAATAAGTATTGCCCTCTATCTGCGAAGATTTCCATGACAAATCGATTCCGAGACGTTCCATCTCTTTACGATATTCCAACTCTGACATTTCCGAAAGATGCTTACGGAACAGTTCCTGTGCGTCATCAAGCCGTTGCAGTTCCTCATCGGAGAATAAATCCACCTTTGAAAGAATTTCATTTATGAGCTCAAAATTGAACGACTCCTGCACCTGACGCTCGTCGACATCCTTGTCAAAGTATGTGTCAAGATTCAACTCCATAGTCACATGAGCCTGCGGAGTAAGTCTATAACGAGTAGCCGGTCCACGACCTATAACCTCAATGTGTCCCTTTGCGACACCATCGGCAATCATTCGTTTAAGTGTCGCCGGACTTGGGGTATTGGTCAATGCCGAGCCTATTTCAGCACGTGAAGCCTCCGGATTGTAGTGAAGGAATTGAAGTATTTCAATCTCTTGAGTCATGTATGAAAGTTTTATCGGCTCAAAATTACTAAAATTTATTGGAAAATCGGCTCAAATTGAGCCGATTTTTGCCATGTTAGCACTTTATTTGAGCCGATAGGCTCTATTGTCTATGGCTTATGATGTCTTACTCTTTGCATCTTTTTAACTTTGTCATCGTATGTATATGGTGATTCCGGGAGTTCCAGTATTAAAGATTCCCAACTTGTAGCCAATGGTTATTTGTAAGTGTCACCATGATGATATTTATATCCTATATATGGGTATAATATTCCATAAAATGATATTTGCAAATTAGGGCATAAAATATCGTACAACCAAATTTATTGCGTATTAATTGAAATTCCTTTTGTAATATGGGATAGTTCGAAATGTGTTTTTTCCGTTGATTATAAATTCTATCTGTTCGCATCCTTATTATACAAATAACTATAATAATCCGATTATCGAAGGAAGATACAGAGTTTTTCAAATTATTATTGTAAATTTGCACTTACTTGTTGAATTCTAAGCATGTAGAACAAAACCAGTAAAGTGATTATATGTCAAAGAAACAAGAGAAGCAATATAGTATTTCCATATCGACAGAAGATTTTACTTACGACACCAAGAACAATATAGTTCAAATGGTAGATTCAGAAGGTAAAACCGTAGCTGTAGATACATGGAAATATGCTATATATTTCTTTGAAAATATCCAAAGGAAAGATATTTCAGAGCATAGTGTTTATCTTGATGGACTCCGACTAGATAAATTTGTAGAGATTTTCATAAAAGATAAAAACCATCAAAAAATTTCCACATTCTTGACCGATGATTATTCATGTTTTCTTCATCATGAGATGCTGGAAAAGTATGGCACATATATAAATTGGGTAGCATTATATGGACTATGTGCCTATATACGAGAGATAATCAATCGTAGATATGCACTTTTACTAAAACCTACACTGAAAGATACTGTTGAAGAGATAGGAGGTCTGGATAATCTTGAAAGCGTAACCTTCAATCTTAAAAATGGTAATAAACACAGCACAGATTTCTGTGAGGTTAAGAAGTTAATAGTTAATTCCCTTGAAGGGAGTGATATGTCAATGGTTGGTTTTGATCGGTTAATAAAGAAAATTGATGTTTACACTAAAGAATATGGGCAGATTGAGTTTGTACGTTATATCTCAAAATTCTTGCATAACTATTTCGGTTCTGTAAAACGAAGAAAGAATAGTTACCTTACAACGACAGAACAAAAGTTGGTCTGTTATCTTCTTAAGTTTTTTGATTTTTCTCCTGAAATTGTAACGGAATCCCGATTTAGACAACTTTTCAATAATAAGTATAAAGCGGTTGACCACATAATGCCTCTCATTATTCCTGGTTTATTAGAAACGAAGCTAAAATTATACATAGAGTTTATTCCTTATAGCATTTGGAGCAAAGGTAATATAAACCCTCTTAAAGAAAATGAATTGCATAAAGAGGCTTCCTTAACAAACTTCACTATGAATATGGGGGAAATGCCAGATATCTCTGTACTAATAAATTTGATAGATGGAATAGCAGGGAAATGAGCCATATTCTGTTAATTATTGATGGGCGGAAGAAACTAACAGTTTGTTTCTTCCGCCTATGATTTTTTACGTGTAGTTTTGCATCGTCAAACAATTTGATGTTAAACGTTAATTGATAGAAATTATGAAGCCTGAAAGAATTTCCAAGATCAAAGAGATTGTATCTATTAGTATGAGAGAAGATGGTTGGACACCAATGTCAACCATTGGTTCGAAACTTAAAGCTCACGGTATCGACATCAAAGACGATGGTTTCGGTAAATTGAAACCTTTCTTTGAGTCATTAAGCGAGTATTTTGTTATTGGAATTGATGAACAAAGTCGTTTGCCATTGGTAAAGTGTTGTGATATGGCGTCTACAACTTCCATTTCTAATACAAAAAAGAACTCGAATTGTTATAAAAAAGAAATGATGCATTTAACTCAGTGGGCGAATATAAACCAAAAGAGTGCAATTGAGACATTAAAGAACATGGCACTTCCTGAACGTTGGACATATAGTGTAGAGGATGAAAATTACCCAAGTCCAATTCTTGCAAAGTACTTGAAATGGACTTTTGTAAAACTTATGAAGGAGGACAAAATCCTGTATTCAAATGACTATGCCTCTTTCAATACAGGATTGGTAGATAAGTTCTACAAACCGATTTATGCGGTTTTCGATAAAAACAAGTTCAACAAACAACCGTGGCATTTTATAGACTTTTGTGTGGCAGGAAGTAGTACTGTTGCTGCAAGAAAGCTAACTGATAACTTTTCTCATCTACCAGAAAGAGCATCATATATTCAAAACTATGATGATGTGATTTACGACACTTCACTCCCTGTTGATGTAAATTGGGAACACATCATCTTGGAAAACATAGACAGAATGCCAACAGAACTTCTGCGTCAAGTCTGTTTCGGATCTTTTGACGTCCTTGATCCATCTCAAATTAATGATAACGACAAAGCGTGTTATTACGATGAACTGAGAAATGTTTTGGAGTCAAATCCAATGCGGTTGTCTGTCATTTCGAGTATGATGGGTATGGCGGTTGAAACAGCAAAACATCGAGTAGCTTGGAATTATAAGACAGCAATACCTGTGTATTATCCTACAGACGACTCTGTGCATCTGATCTTACCTTTGGCATTAAACATTAATGAGCCTGAGGAAATATCAATTGCATTGGTAATGACAAAGACACCTTCAGGCCGGTATCGTGCGGTTACAATCTTCACATTAGACATGGCATACAGTAATGCGCGATTGGTTACGAAGCCTTCAAGTGATTGGCTAATTGCAGAGTCAATAAATTCATTGTAAATCATTAGATAGAATAGCAGTAATGGAGACAATAAACAACAAAAGTATGGAATTAACAGGGTTGCAAAAACTCACACAAAACCAACTTATCAATATTATTCTTAGAAAGGATGATTTAGAGAAACAGCTGAGTGCAGAAGTGAAGAAACTTCATAAGGCAAATAGACAGCTCACAGAGTTGATAGAAGAAATGGATAATTTAAAGAATCAATAAAATATAGAAATCATGAAAAGAATTACATTAGAAGATTATCTGAAGAATCATGGAAGTGTTCATTGTGGCATGAATGCCAAAAGCAATCTTATTGATAAATTGGAAATATACGGATTTGCAAATGCTTGTAAGGATGAAGACATGTATAACGATGTATATGCCGGACTTATTCTCAATGGCATTGTAAACAAGGAACCAAAACGTCAAATTGTTTTGTCCAATTACATTTATCAAGTAACTACTCACTATAGTGGTAAAGAAATTACAAGTGAAGGCATGGCTATTCCTATCTTTCAGTCACTCGTGGTGTCTGAATCTGAAGGTCAATACAATATAGAAAACTTGTATGTTCCTTCTTTGGTAGGAAACCAACTTTATCGTAAGATTAAGTCACGTCACGGAAATGGAGTTGTTATTCGTGAATATGACTTAGAAAAAGCGAAATTTCCCTCATATATAAAAGCTATTGAGGGAAAGGCAATATTAAATGCGCCTAAATCACATATTCAAATTATAGACAAAGACGGAGAAATTAAGAGTATCGGCGAGAATATCATTGTAGTATGCCGTTATCTCCATACAGAAACAGGAACAATGTGTTATACGCAGTACAATCTTAACGAAGTTTTTGTTGATGACGTACATTGAGCATTTAGACGATAAGTTCAACTTTGGCAAGTTTGCAGGATGTTCATTTGCTGAAGTTGTTGAATATAATCCTGAATATATTTCATGGGTAGTTGAAAATGTCAGCGGTGAGATATGTGTATTTGGCGATTCTGTTATAGAAGAACTTAAATTGCTATTTCCTCAGTTTGAAATCTCTCCAGATTTTGAAGCAATGCGAAATCAGCGAATTGCCGAATATGAAGATTGGGAGGAAGGCTATAACGAAAATGAGGATTTTGATGAACATGGGTTTTATGATGACTTCGAACCACCTACATATGGACGATATTCCGGATCGTACGCACAGGATGAAATGGGATATAGTGATGATGACATTGACACTATATTTGATGGGGATCCATCAGCATATTGGAACATAGATTGATTATTTCGTCAAAATTCCCCAACACATATAATAAAGAGGCTGTCTCTTCAAATGGCAAACTTCCTCCGAATATAATCGCTAAACTAATTTCAGCAAAGCCTCGTGTCAAATCGTGGGGCGAACATATCGATGTCGCGCTGAGGCAGACCGAGTCTGCGGGCTTCTGTACGCCACGATTTCATAGCGGTTTTTACCTCGGAGATAATGCCTTTGGCTTTCTCCGCTGAAAGCATGTAATCTCCGGCTGATGCCAATAGGAGATTGAGGTCGGATTCGCTTGTGGAGCGATTAATCAGCAGGCTCTGATTATCGGCGAGAGTGGGGTTGATGTCGTATGCCGGCGAGAGTTCCCAACCTTTGCGCGTTAGAAGAAAACCATGATTGCGGAAATGGTCGTCCGAGTTACCGACAATGATATAAAATGCCACGCGGCGAAATAGTTCCTCTAAGTTTTGCTCGACATTGCTGCCGTGCTGAATAATGAAATCGGCAATGTCAGTGTAGCCGTAGCCGGTTGAGGCATTGTCGCCGTCGGTGAGTCCGAGCAACGTCAATGCGGAAGCGAAATGTATTCGTTTTCCGTTGCTGTTTCTGTCGAAGCGTTTTGAAAGCAGGATATGATATTCCTTGCCGTAAATGGTTTGTGTCTCGGCAATATTCAGTCCTGCCTTTCTACCCATCACATGACAGAAATGCTCCCATTGGGCGACATCATAATCATCTTTGCGCGAAGGAAATTTGGCAACAGTCAGACTCCCGTCCTCATCAATTACAGATGCCTTCGGTCTTGCACCACCGAGAGAAGTCCCCGGATGTAGCAGCTGTGCCAGCCATTTTTTTGATGGTAATAGATGCTTTTCCTCGCTAAGCTCAATCTCATGTGCGGCATTCATCAACTCCCTGACATTCGCTATTGGCGGCACGCGGAGGCTTTCTTCACAATTAATGAAATTCCCACCGGGAGTTTCGGCAAATCGAAAACCTCCCATGCGCGAAGCGTCATCTATTCCCATCAGATAATCGAAAGATGTCAGGCGTCGCACGGCTCTCTTTTCATCGGTGGCTGCAATTTGCTCCCTACGGTTCAGCAATGTGCG
>Ga0137308_100902_pt1 | contig 37443 bp, 23 predicted proteins | sample Inofrocosms_June_FD_97181 | JGI IMG/M metagenome (GOLD analysis project Ga0137308, IMG submission 97181) | Mouse cecal microbial communities from Vienna, Austria - N-Acetylneuraminic and N-Acetylglucosamine D2O microcosms_June | ecosystem: Host-associated > Mammals > Digestive system > Large...
CTTCCGAGGTATAAGCAATATCGAACTTTGAATCTTCCGTAATATAAAATCCGAAAAATGAGGTTTTGTTACATCTTTTTTGAAAATAATTTAAAAAAACGGGAATTTCTACAAAAAACAACATTTTTCGCGCGTTTTTTTGTGAAAAGTGTTTTGGAATAATACTTTTTTGCAAATCATACTTTACGTTCTATACTAATTTTCGGTCAAGGTATAAACAAATAATATGTACGACAAAAAAGTTGTTTAGGGTGCAATCTTTAATAAATTAATACTAAGGCTTGCTTGAAAAATCGGAAACGCCGTCTTGCCGCCCTCAAACGGTCATTTTCTGCGTTAAAAAGCCTCGTCGAACGACGGTTTGACTGCGTTTTTTTCTTGAGGCTAACCGTTTTGGGTCAAAAATCCGTCATTTCCTCTATTTTCAAACAAGACCTGATTCTCAAACATCTTGTAGACAAAATTTCACATGGTCTACAAGATGTTTGAGAATCAGTATAAAATCAAAACAGGGGACGCCATGCAAGATAAGGCGTCCCCTGTTTATGATAGTATTAAGGCAATACCGCACAAAGATTGTCGCTCAGACGCGCAGTAAGCTTTTTCGTCAGATTGTCCAAAACAACGCAGGAATACCGGCGTATTTCAAGGAGTTTTGGTCAAAAATGAAGAAAAAACGCAAGCGTATGCGCGGCAAAGCGCGCAGCGCGGTCTTTGTGCGGTTTTGCCTTAATAAAGATCGCACCCAAAGCGCTAATTTAAATTGCTTCTATCCCTGCAATAGTTGTCTAAAAATTCACTTAGACATTCCAGCGGATCGCCGTCGATTCCGACCCTGATATTTACCCTGCCCGTCATATTGAGCGACACCCTGTCATTCATGGAGTCGACGCATTTTCCTATCATTTCAATATCCGGTTTTTCGGTATAGAACAGGAGATTATTCCCGCTCTGAACTATTTCTTCTATTTTGGCTTTTTCCGCTCTTGTTCTTAAAAGGGCAATCTTTACAAGCCCGTAAACCGATTTGGGTACGTCGCCGTAGCGGTCTATAAGCTCGTCGGTCACGTCAAGCATATCCTGTTCATTCTTTATCGAGGCAATTTTACGGTAACAGGTAATGCGTTGGGCGGAGCTTGGTATATAACTTTCGGGAATATAGGCGTTTATCTTTATGTCCACAAGACACTCTTTTGCCGCTTCGGGGACTTTCGCGTTTTCGTCAAGCCCTTGTTCCTTTACCGCTTCGTCCAGCAGCTTTAGGTACATATCATAGCCGACCGCGGTAAGGTGTCCCGACTGGCTTGCTCCTAAAATAGAGCCGGCTCCGCGTATTTCAAGGTCTCTCATGGCTATGCGGAAGCCGCTTCCGAATTTTGTGAATTCCCGTATGGCGTCCAGCCTTTTTGTCGCCACCTCGGACAGAACTTTTCCCCTTTTAAAGGTAAAATAGGCGAAAGCGCGCCTGTTTGTTCTGCCCACTCTGCCCCTTAGCTGGTGAAGCTGCGCAAGCCCCATATTTTCAGCCCCCTCGATTATCAGGGTGTTGCAGTTGGGTACGTCCACACCCGTTTCAATCAGAGTAGTGCAAACCAGCAGGTTTATTTCGCCGTTTAAAAGCCTGCTCCATACTTCCAGAAGCTCGTCCTCCTCCATTTTTCCGTGAGCGATTCCTATTGAGGCTTCGGGTACAAGCTCGTGAAGCTTTGCGGCGCAGTTGGTAATGCTTTCCACACGATTATGGATATAGTACGCCTGACCGTTTCGGCGCAGCTCCTTGCTTATGGCGGAGGCTACTATGCCCCAGTCGTGCTCCATCACATATGTTGTAATGGGCTGCCTGTCCTGCGGAGGAGTTTCCAAAACGCTCATATCTCTTATGCCCGTCATCGCCATATTCAATGTGCGGGGAATGGGCGTTGCGGACAAGGTTAAAATGTCCACCCCCGAAAACATTTCTTTAAAGCGCTCCTTGTGGGCAACTCCAAATCTTTGTTCCTCGTCGATTATTACCAGACCCAGATCTTTAAATTCAACATCCTTCTGTACCAGCCGGTGAGTACCTATAACTATGTCTACCATGCCTTTTTTCAGGTTTTCCAGGGTGTTTTTCTGCTCTTTTGCCGTAACAAAGCGTGACAATAAGGCTACTTTTATCGGATAACCCTCCATTCGCCTCAGCACCGTCTGATAATGCTGCCACGCAAGCACGGTAGTGGGGCAAAGGAGCGCGCACTGCTTACCGTCGTTTAAGCACTTGAAGGCTCCGCGCAGCGCCACCTCGGTTTTTCCGAAGCCCACGTCGCCGCAGAGCAGTCTGTCCATGGGTGAAGCTTTTTCCATATCCGATTTTATTTCGGCGGCGCATCTTAGCTGGTCGTCGGTTTCCACGTAGTTGAAGCGGTTTTCAAACTCCTCCTGTTCCCTGCTGTCGGGAGAAAAAGCGAAGCCTTTACTTTTTAAGCGCTTAGCGTAAAGCTCGGTAAGCTCCTTCGCCATTTCCTTTGCCGCCGCCTTGGCTTTTGTTTTAGCCTTCTGCCACTGATCGGTGTGCAGCTTGGACAGCTTTACGGTTGTTAAATCCGCGCTTCCTATATAGCGGGATATCAGGTCGAGCTGAGTTACGGGTACATAAAGTACGTCGGTGCCCGCATACTTTATCTTTATATAATCCTTGCTTACTCCGCCGTCACTTATGTTTTCCACACCTTCAAAAACGCCGATTCCATAGGTGTTGTGCACTACCAGATCCCCCGCCGCTATCTCGTCCAGGGAGTTGATTATTTCCGCTTTTTTTCTTTTGGGAGCGCTTTTTTTGATGCTTGTCACCGCCGTGTGGGAGAGACATACGTATTTCGCGTCGGGATAGTCGAAGCCCGCGGAAAGCATTCCGGGAAGAATAGTTATTACACCCTTTACCGATTTGTTGCTGTTGGGTGAATAATCCGCTCTGAAGCCGTCGGCGGTAAGATCATCCGCCAAGGTCTTCCCCGCCTTTTCGGTGCCTGCGAATATGGCTACGGAATAACCGCCGTTTGTGTAATCGGAAAGCTGTTCTTTTAAAACTCCGTACTCGCCGCCCCAGAGGGAAACGGAATTGGCCTGCATGGGAATGATCTGATCCAGCTCAATGCCGCCGCCCCTTATAAAATTGTCCAGATAGAGTCTTAATTTTTCGTGAAGCTTTTCGGCATATTCGCCTTTTGTGAGACAATACAGGTCAAGTCCTTTGCACAGCGTGCCTTCCTCAAAAAGAGTTTTAAGCTCCTCGGTATGCTGGGCGAAGGCGGCGCGCAGGTTTTCGTTACAGCCCGTATTTTCGCACACCACAACGGTTTTTACATAATCAAATATGCTTTCGGGATTTTCGCAGCACAACGGAAAGTATTTGTCGCCCATAAGGGTAAGTCCGCCTTTAAGCCTTTCTATATCCCTGTTAAGCTTTTTTATCGCTTTTTCCGCATTTTTCCCCTTCTGTTTCCCTATAAGCTCTTTGATTTTTTCTGCAAGTTCGTCGCTGCCGCAGAGCAGCTCGGTGTTTGGGGCTATTCTTATTTCGTCTATGTCGTCGGTGCGGCGCTGAGTTTCCGTTTCAAAATAGGACATTCTGTCTATTTCGTCGTCCCAGAACTCTATTCTCACGGGTTTATCGCTGTTTACGGGGAAAATGTCCAGAATGGAACCGCGCACCGATATCTGACCGCGCCCTTCCACCGCGTCAAAGCGTGCAAATCCCGCTGCCGCAAGCTTTTCCACAAGTCTTGGCAGGTCGTGCTCCGAGCCTTTTTTCAGGGTCACCGAATTTTCCCTGATTTGTTTTTTGGACAATGTGAGCTGTATGGCGGAGTCGGGGGAACATACAGCCATGGGTATACTTCCCTCGGAGAGACGGTACAGAACCTCTATTCTTTTTCTTGTGTATTCTCCCGACACTGCCTCCGCGTCTCCCAATGTCATATCCTTGGCGGGAAACAAGAGAGCGGTTTCTCTGCCGCTTAAGGTATTTATATCCGCCGTCAGCTTTGCCGCGTCGGCTTCCGATTTGGTTATGACCAATACGGGCGCTTCACCGCAGTAAGCGAGACGGGACAGAAGGTGCGCCTTGTGTATGCCCGCAAGACCCGTCACCAGAGAGGGACGGGAGGGATTTTTCATTGCTTTTTCGGCGCGGACAAATTCCGGCAGATTTTGGGCGAGCTTTGAGAAGTATTCCATTTTTATGCGTTGTCCTTTCGTTTATCAGAAACAACAACAGGGGCGTAAATTTAATTACGCCCTGTTGTTTTATAAATTTTTACGGTTATTTATTTCGCTTTCCCAACTTAATGATAGTAACTATTACCGAGCTGAGCAGGAGGTTCACCGCCAGCTCCAAAAAGAAGTTGGTTCCTATAACGAAAGCAAAAAGATAAAATACGGCGTTTTCAATACCCGCAGCCGCGCCCCACTCGGCTATAGTGGGCATAAAGAAAGCGAAGCAGCCTAAAGCGAATACGCCGGTATTTACAATCGGGCATACCGCTGCCGCAGTAATTGTAGCGGCAAAAAGATTTTTCTTTTCCAGCGGACTGTAAACAGCGCTTGCCGCCAAGCCGGCCAATAAGCCTTTAAGTACACAGACCGCAATGGTGGCGGGGGCGTTTATTACCATAAACGCAGCCGAGTCGGTTATGGTAACTACAACGCCGAACACGAATCCGAGCCATGCTCCCGCTTTTATACCGTACAGCGCAGCACCTACTACTATCGGTACAAGACAGAGAGTTATGTTAAAGAATCCGGTCGGCCTTATGGCGAGTGCCACTAACTGAAGCACTACCACAAGAGCGGTTAAAAGACCGACGCCCGTAAGACGTTTGGCGTCAAACCTTTTTGAAGGCGCAGCGGCGCTATTGGCCGCCGCAATGTTTTTTTCATTTGTTGACATAATTTTCTCCTTTGCTGAAGCCCCATTGTCGGAGGGTGCCTCGCAGGGTTTTATATTTACGGCTTTTGCCGCGAACCCTCAATGATCGGAAACGTCCCTTTATACCAACCCTTTTTAAACTATGGATAAAATCCGTAGTTTAAAAAGGGTTGGTATTATTGCCGCTATTATTTTATCACAATTTTTTTTGAAAATCAATATAAATATTAAGGAAAAAAATCCGCTTTTATGTGTTTGTATTTGTGCTTATTTCCTTTTTCCGGCATTTTTTTCGTAAATAACCTTAAGTCCTTTCAGCAAAAGCTGCCTGTCAACCCGGAAATCGCTTTCACAGTATTCTTTTATCACGCTGCTGAAGCCTCCGGTGGCAACTACCGAGCAGTCGCTGCCAAGCTGTTTTTTGAATTTCGCTATAAAGCTGTCCAACATTCCCGCGTGACCGTAGAGAAGTCCGGAACGCATACAGTCCACAGTGTTTCTGCCTATTACCGGAGCGCCGCCGTCCAAGCTTATCATGGGAAGGGAGACGGTTTTTCCCGTAAGGGCTTCCAAGGATATTTTAATGCCCGGAGCGATTACGCCGCCGATAAAGCCGCCGTTTTTGTCCACCGCGTATATTTTTGTGGCGGTGCCCAAGTCTATTACTATGCAGGGGAGGGGGTAAAACTCTTTTGCCCCCGCCGCGCCGCACACAAGGTCGGCGCCCAAGGTTGATGGATCGTCTATAAGAATGTTCAGTCCCGTTTTTATGCCTGCGCCTATCATAACGGGAGTAACGCCGAAGGCGCGGTTTACGGAGATTTTAAGCTGATCTGACACGGGAGGGACTACCGAGGAAATTATGGCGCCCTTTATTTCTTCTCTTTTTATACCGTAGAGATTGAAGATCTGTTCCATGGTGATGGCGTATTGATCCGCCATACGGTGGCGGTTGGTGTCCATGCGGGATTCGAGAACAAGGCTGTCGCCGTCGAACACTCCGAATACTATGTTTGTATTGCCTATATCTACTGTCAAGATCATTTTCTCTTTTTCCTTTCTTTTATTTGGGGCGTGGATTTTTTGAGATGGGGAGTTGGAACCTGTCCGCATAGGAATGGCGAGTGGATTTTTGAGCAGATTTTGTCGAGGACAAGGCAAAATTTCGCAGGCTTGCTGTCGCAAGTCAAGAAATTTTAACGCAGTCATCGGCAAAATATGCCGAAAAGACGTGTGTCAATTCCTTTGCGGACAGGTTCTTAGGCTTTGGGTAAGCTTCGCCGCCTGCGTTCGGCGGACATAGAGGCTTTATCCTTTGGAAAATCCGCTTCCTTTTTGCCTCCCAAAAAGGAAGCGAAGAAAGGATAAAATAATTTTTTAATTTTCGTCTTTTGCTTCTACCTCTACCTCTACCTCGTATTCTTCTTCATTGTCATAATCTCCTTGCCATTCCTCTTTACCTTCTTCATCTCCGTTTTCTTCGTTTTCCTCCTCGCTTTCTTCCCCGTCCTTCTCCGCTTCTTCTCTGAATTTGTTTCTTTCCTCAATGTCCTTGGCTTTTCTTTCAAGAAGCTCTTTTTCCGCTTCTCCCGAACAAATATATTTTAAATGAGCCTTTCTTTCCGCTCTGTCTTCGCCGTTCTTTTTAAGCCAATAAATAATAAGTCCGGCAAAAATTATAATCCCCGCAGCGCTAATGATCACGGCGGCCGGATATCCCGCCGTGGTAAACTTCATTTCAACCGTATGCCTGCCCGCGGTGAGAGGTACGGCGATCAGTGATTCCACAGCCTCCAGATACTCTGTTTCTTTTCCGTCCACGTATATCTTCCAGCCCTTTTCCACGGGAATGGTGGTAAGCAGCACTTTATCTTCGCCGCAGTTTACCTCTGTTTTCACGGTTGTTGAGGCGGGCTTTGTGCAAATCGTCTCTTTGTTTATCTCCTTAAGCTCGTTAAGGGCGTATTTCACCGCGTCCTCATTAACTACCGCAAACTCCGCTTCGCGGAAATAAAGATCGTTTTTGGTGAGATTCAGTACAACGGTAACCTCCGCACCCTCCGTAAATTCGCCTAACAGCTTCATATTATTGTCGTCCCCTTCAAAGTATCTTCCCTTTGAGGAGCCGTTCACCGTCACGTCCACCCTTCGTTCATAGGTGGAGGGAAGGTACATATAAAGCTTTCCCGTTTCCGGAACCTTGAAATTGTAGGTGAGACTGGCGGAGCTTCCTTGGGTTATAACCTTGAAGCTGTGGTGCTGATCGGTAGTGCTGCCTTGTGTTACGTTTTCGGTTTTAAGATCAACATCGTGTATTCTGGTGTAGTATTTGTAATCCTTTCCTAAGGCGGTGTTGAGCATTTCCGTCTGGGCGGTGAAGGGGTCATACTGGGTAAGCGAAAGCTCCGTAATGTCGGATTCGCTGAGGTAACAAATAGGCAGGGCGTATTCGTTTTCGCTTACGTGTATTTCTTCGCCGCGCCTTACCTCAGCCACATCGTTATTGTCGGTTGTAAGCTCGTATTTTACGCCGAAAAGGCTTGAAGTGATGAGAGTTGCGCCGCTGTATCTGGTGTAATGGCTTCTGGCGCTGAAGCCCAAACGCTTAAGCAGCTCTATTGGCTTGGCGTTAAGGGTTGAGGAGCTGTGGGAAAGTCCGTACATGTTTACCGCCGAGGGGTCGTTGACGGTACGGAAAAACAGCTTTTCGATACGATAAAAGCCGTCGTCCTCCGCCTTTATTTCGTTGACCGTTTCCCTTAATTTGGGGATATAATCCACATAGGTGTCGTGGTTGGAATAGGTTATGTCGGTATCCTGAGTGGAGATTTGTCCCACGGTGTTGTAGAGAGCTTCGCCCGCGACTACCGCTATCAGCACTATGGAAAATATTCTCGTGCGGTTTCTTCTCAGTTCAAAGTTAAAGCTGTCTTTAAGCTGCACCAAAAGGACGGTTACGGTAAAGAGTATTATCATCGCAGGGAGAACGGTGGAGAAATTGTCCAGTGTGTCTCTTCCGTTGTTCAGGTCGGAGACAAAGTTGTCCATGCTTTCCTGATACACCATTATCGCCAGCCAGCCGAAGCAGGTTAAACCCAGCACTCTATTATCCGTTTCCTTAAGCTTTTCAAAAACGCTTGCAGCGCATACCGCCATCAGAAAAGAAAAAATAAAGGAGTAACGGTAAGGGAGCCAGTTGGGAAGCTGTCCTCCGTGCCACATCATATCTAACGGACGGATATACATACAGAAAACAAGCAGCATCAATACCGCTGCGTAGCCTATTCTTTCGCTCCTGCGTATCTGTTTGCAGAAGAAATAAGCGGGGAGCAGCAGTACCGTTATAACGCCGCAGTACAGGAAGGGTAAACCCGTCATTCTTACCGTATCATAGCTGTTGGGCAGTATCTTGTCCAAAAGTTCGATAAGCGGGAAGTTCTCCCTTATGCTGTAATCGGGTACGGAAAACTCAAACTTACCATAGGACAGCGACTGATAAACGGGTATTATCATAAAGGCGGATATCATAACCGCCGTAACGCCCAGACCCAATATCTGCACAGATTTCATAAAGAAATGATCTCTTGCGGAGCCGTTTTTGGTTATTACCATATAAAGAAGATAGTAGATAACCGAAAATATAGCTAACATAAAGCCGATATAGAAGCAGGTGACGAAAGCATAAACCCATGCCGCCACCAACAGCCTGAACCGTCCGGTATCCACAAATTTCTCTATCCCAAGACAGATTATGGGCAGCGCCATCACTCCGTCCAGCCACATGGGGTTCATGGTTTGTACTATTGTATAGGAGCAAAGGGCATACACGATACTGAAGATGATTACGGTCAGCTTTTGGAATTTCTTTGCCCTTGAAAGGTACACGGACATGGCAAGTCCGATAGCGCCCACTTTTACGCACATCATAGTGAGGAGGCCTTCCAATATCGCGTTTCTCGGAAACAGCCACACTATAAAGTTGAAGGGGCTTCCCAGATAGTATCCGATAATGCCCATCCACTCCCCCGAAAGGTTTCGGCTCCATGAATAGAAAACGCTTTCTTCGCCGTAGAGCACATCGTACATATGGTCGTAATAATAAACATATTGTCCGTTCAAATCAAGGGACAATACGCTTTCCTGCCCGAAGGGCCATACCCCGAAAATAAAATAGCTTACCAGCAGTATAAGGGCGGGCAGCAGGAAGGAAAGCCACATCTGGTTTTCGTTCTTAAAAAAGTATTTTATACCGTTTACCGCGTAGCCCAAATATTCCTTTACTGTGTCAAAAAATGATTTTTTTGCGGTCTGTGCTGTTTCCGACGTCATCAATGTGCTCCTTTCGTTTTGTCAGATTCATGGGATTTTTCCGATTTATCGCTTAATGTGTCGGTTGCGACTATAAAACGGGGTCTTCCCTTTATTTCCTCGTAAATTTTACTCAAATAATAGCCTATTATACCCAAAGCAAGCATAAGCACCGAAGCTATCAGCAGAAGTACGGGAAGTATTCCGTTCTGGGGTATTCCTTGGGAGGCTTTCACTATCTGTATCACGCCGAGAATCGCCGCCGCGATAAAAGAAAGTATCCCCATTACCGTTACTATGTGAAGGGGAGCGGAGGTAAAGCTGGTAAGATTTGCCACAGCGAATTTAAACAGCTTTTTGAAGCTCCATTTTGTTGTTCCCGCGCTGCGGGGCGCCACGTCAAACTCAAGCTGCGTCGATTTAAAGCCTACCCAGCTTGACAGCGCCCTGTAAAAGGTTATCCTTTCGGGAAGGTCGTTGAGGGCGTTTATTACCTGCCTGTCCATAAGCTTATAGTCGCTTGCGCCCTTTATTTTGATATTGGAGGAGCCTTCCATAAGGCCGTAAAAGCATTTGGCGAAAAGTTTATACAAAAGGCTTTCTTTTCCTCTCGAAGCCTTTACCGCTTCAACTACCTTATAGCCTTCCCGCCACAGCTCGTACATTTTCACCATAAGTTCGGGAGGATGCTGAAGGTCGCAGTCTATTACCACGGCGCATTCCCCTCGGCAATGCTTTAATCCGGCGAAAATCGCCCCTTCTTTTCCGAAGTTTCGGGAGAATCTCAAGCCCCTGATCGAGGGATTGGAATCGGTCAAGGCTTCTATAAGCTCCCATGTTTTATCCCTTGAACCGTCGTCCACAAAAAGCAGTTCATAAGGTATATTGTTTTTTTCCATTATCCCGCTGATAACGGAAGCGGTATTTTCTATGTTTTCCGCTTCGTTGTAGGCCGGGATTATTATTGACATCATACGATTTTTCGCTTCCTTCCATGGTGTTTTGGTACTTTATAATAGTATATCTTTTTTTGAGGAAAAATCTCTCTGTTTTATTAAACGATTTTGATTTGGAAAATGTTGGCTTTTATTAAAAATTTTATTTTATACCATTGGTTATTATCCGCATTTTTATCGGTTTTGAAAATTAACGGCTTCCACGCTGACGCCGCCGCTTTCGGTAGTTATATAAAGGTATCTTGACAGGGGGGCGGACTTTTCTATATCAAGGCTGGTATAAAACCTTTCCTTAAGCCCCAGCAGCTTGCTGTCCAGATAGCCGTTTTCCGTTCGGAATTCAAGCTTTATTCCCGAAAAGTCGGGAATTCTTATGTCGATATTTCCGCTTTTGGTTTCAAAGCTTCCTGCGTTCACAAAGGCGGCGTAGGTACAGGAGATGCTGCCGCCCGCCGCATAAGCGGAAAGCTTACCCACGGCGCCGTTTACGGTAATGTTTCCGCTTCTGGTACGTATTTCGGTGTAGTCCGACAGGGTTTCTGAGATATATATATCCCCGCTTCCGCTGTCCAGATGAAATTCGCGGTAATCGTTTTCTGGCAGCCATACAGTCATTTTATAACCGAACTGTTCTCTTGCGAACAAAGAGAGGGTGAAGGAATCGTCCTGTACCAGCTTAAGGTAATTCACGTCGCTTTGCTCTACTATCATCGGCGTGTCGTTGATATATTCCACCAGTATACCGTCGCCTCGGTGAAAACGCAGCTCATAATCCAATCCCGACGTGCTTATATTAAGGTATTTGGCGGTTTCAAAAACAAGCCTGTCCCTTACCACGGTGCTTTCAAACCCCGCTTTTTTTGAAAGATACTGGGCTTCCGCCGCAGCCGCTAAAGCGAACAGAGACAAAAGAAAGAAAAGGAGCATAAATCTGTTTCTTTTTCGCCCGGTATATATCCTGCGCCATTTTTCGTCCTTAAGCACCGTAAAATAGCGCTGGGAAAGTCTCAGGCAGAAAGGGGAAAAACGGGCGGTAAAAAAACAAAGGAAGCACCCGAAGCAAAGACAAAACAACCCCGCCGCCGTCAGCGCGGCGGGGGAAAGATCCGAAACAACCCCGATTGCTCCCAAAAGATAAAGAGCGCCTATGGGAGCGCAGAGTATCCCCACAGACACCGACACAAGCGCCGAGGTTATTACCAGAAAATTCAGCAGAAACAGGCACAGCAGTCCCGCCGCCGCGGGAAGAAAAAATATTCTCGCCAAAAGAGCCGCTTTGCCCAGTTTCAGGCCGTCTTTCCGAAGGTTTTCATTAAGCTCGTCTCCCATTTTATCAGTCCTTCTCATATGCGGGGAAATTTTAACATTTGTCTTTTTATTTTACCATATTAAACGGCCAGTGTCAAGCGGTGAAAAAAGCAAAAAATAACCCCCCGTTTTCACGGGGGATTTTTTTAAATCAAGCAAATCATTCAAGAGTAAACAAATAAAATGTTGTTATAACATTTATTACGAGATTGAATCAGTTTATGCAGCTTTTAAGCTATTAGCCGAGGAGCTGGAGAACTGCCTGAGGCTGCTGGTTAGCCTGAGCGAGCATAGCCTGAGAAGCCTGCTGGAGAATGTTGAACTTGGTGTAGCTGATCATCTCGGTAGCCATGTCGGTGTCACGGATAGTGGACTCGGCATTGGTCAGGTTCTCGTTGGTTGTGGTCAGGTTGTTAACAGTGTACTCGAGACGGTTCTGAAGAGCACCGAGACCGGCTCTCTGCATAGATACCTTGGAGATAGCGGTATCGATGGTGTCGATAGCCTTGTTTGCGCTGTCTCTGTCGGATACGTCAACGTTCGCTACGCCGAGAGCGTCAGCGCCCATATCATCGATGTTCAGAGTTACTCTCTGATCCTCAACGCCGTTAGCGCCGATCTGGAAGGTAAGACCCTGGCCGTTGGAGTCGATAAATTCCTTGCCTACGCCGGTACCTTCGGTCATTGTAGCAGCCGCAATATCACCCTTAACGTTGAACTTGATCTTTCCGTTGGTGGAAGCGTCGGGAGCCTTAGCGTCAGTAAGGCTAACTTCGTAATCATATCCGGCTTCCTTCAGGATGTTCTGAATATCCTTTTCGGAATATTCAACACCGGTAGCCAAGTGAAGCTTGATTTCAGCGCCGCTTGTGCCTATAACGGCAGCCTTGGTAACTTCAACGCTTTCCTTGCCTGCGGCAACGTCGGTGGAAATGGCAATCTTAGCAAACTGAGATGCGCTCATCTTAGAATCGCCGTAGCTGTTGGCTGTGAAAGTAATGGTATCGGAAGAGCCAATACCACCGTTGGTAGCGTCTGCAACCAATGAGGAAGCGTCAACAGCCTTAGTTCCGCGTGTTCCGGCTACTGTTGCGGTTGTTGTTCCGGCTACGCCCTGAATTACACCGTATTCGCTCTTAAATGTAATGTTGCCGTAAGGAGCGGTCATACCTGCACCCTTGGAAACGGTAGCGTTTTTGATCAATTCGTTGATCTCATCGTCGGTATAGGACTTGTTTGCAACCAAGTTAACTTTTACGGTCAAGCCGTCATCGGACCAAATAGCGTTTTCGCCGCCTTCGCCGGAAGCGCCAACTGTGATGTCAACAGCCATTCCGGCAACGGTAGAAGTAGTGGTGATAAGTCCGCCGCCGAAAGCCGCGCCTGTCTCGCTCATTCCGTAGAGAGCGCCGTAAGTAGAGGTGTTTCCGCCGCCGCTCAAAGAACCGTCGAGGAGCTGCTGAGTGTTGAACTCGGTGGAAGTGGAGATTCTGTCGATTTCGCTCTTGAGAGCGTCAGCTTCGAGCTGGATAGCGTCACGGTCTTCCTGAGTGTAAGTACCGTTAGCAGACTGAACGGCAAGCTCTCTCATTCTCTGGAGAATGGAGTGAGTCTCGTTCAAGCCGCCTTCAGCGGTCTGAATAAGGGAGATACCGTCGTTAGCGTTCTTAGTAGCCTGAGAAAGACCACGGATCTGAGAACGCATTTTCTCGGAAATAGCCAAACCTGCGGCGTTGTCGCCCGCGCGGTTGATCTGGTAACCGGAAGAAAGCTTTTCGGTGCTCTTCTTAAGACCGGCTACGTTAACGTTCATCTTGTTGTTCGCATTGATAGCGGACATATTGTGTTGTACTACCATCGGCATAGTATTTTCCTCCTTGATTTCCGTCCCCGAAGTCCTTTCGGGGGCTTAACGCCGCATTAAAATTTTACGGCGGTTTGGTGAATTTAAGCGTGTGCACTTCGCTTTTTAAGACCCGAGAAAGATTTTAGCTGACCGGGCGATTTTATTTCGCTTGGTTTTTCTGTTCCCTGAGCCTTTCAGAAATTATATCGGCAGGAATAGAAAAAACTTTAGTAAAAATTGAAAAAAACTTTAAAATTTTATGTTTTTGGCAAATTTGCACAATTAAATAAGTACAAATTTAGTTACAATGAGGAAGAAAAACGCCGCCCGCATAGCGGATGGCGTTTTTAATCATTTTTTACCGATTACCTAAGCAAACGTATCGGAAAATAAATCAGCATATCAGGAATGCCGCGTAAGGAAGGGTGTATTGATCTTTTTGTATGAAGCTGCAGGCTGTTTCAATATTGGCAATATCCGAATTAAGTATCATTTTAACCGTACTGGTTAAAGCAAGCGCCAGATCGCCGTCACTGTAATTTTCCGGCAAAAATACGGGGACACATACTTTAAGAGTATTGTAAAATACCGCCATTTCAAAGTAATTTCCCCATAAACCTTTTTGAGGGTTATATGAAAAAATCATATTTACCAGCAGATTTTCAATAATGTATGAGCGTTCCTTTTCTAAATTTCGGAAGGTTTCGATAAGCTTAAGATATTCGGGGACGTTAAATTTATATATTTTTTCTCCGTCTTTAATTACCGGCCTGCATTCCAAACGTTCAAATACACGGTCAAATAGATTATTTGATACGGTAAGCCATGGAGTCGTCTTTATTCGCTCGCGCATACCGATCAGCATATTAAGAGACTCGGAAGCAATTCGGCCTTCCGAATAAGGCGGCTTCAAAGAGTCGGATATTTTTCGGCAAAGCTCATTATCAAGAAGCATAGCCGCAAGACCGGGAATTTTATCCATAGTGTCTTTTTGAACATACTCGTTTGCTTTCTGGCAAAAATATCCCAAGATAAGCATTCTTTCGGAAAAAGTGAAGTTCCTGTTCTGCAGAATATCCACCTCGGCGTTTATGATATTCCAGAAATAAGGAAATTCTTTGTTGGTTTTATTTACGCTGTAACCGGAGGTGAGCCCCTTATTTATGTATTTATCTTTTTTGTCGTACTCCTCCTCGACTATCTCCAGTCCCTCCGGATGCTGCATAAGAAGTTCCACCACGTGATAGCAGGTAGCTGTGCAGGATTCAAGCAGCGTAGTTCCGCCCACAAAAGAACGTATGCGGGGAAACACATTGCATGTCAAACTTAATGCGTTTTCACCCAATTCCTTTTGAAGCATACAAAGGGAATCCTTGCCCAAAAGGGGGCATTTATTATCTTCATTAAATTTAACCTCGGCATACACGGCATCATTGGAAATGGTTTTTATCCTTTTAAAACTGTCATCGAGCAAACGGCGAAGCTCAGGGCTGCATTTCATTTTTTTGTAATCCAGATATTCTCTTTTGGTAATGTGTATATGCCAGTCTTTACAGCAGGTATCTTTACAGTCGGGACCCAGGCAGTGAAAATCATCAAAATACTTGAATTTAACCACATTCATAAATATACTCCTTTTACTCCTTTCGGCGTCCGTGAAAAAATAGAAGATATATTTATTTTAGCATAGCTTAAGAAAATAGTCAAGATATAAAATTTTTTCGGATTTTTCAAAAAAAGCGATACCGTTTTCCAATTAAAGCCGAAATTGGTTAAAGATTTTATTGGAAAGCAAAAAACGTCCGCTTTGAGCGAACGTTTTTTATACGCATAAATTTAAGGTAACGCCGTATACCGGAATTAAGCCTTTCTCAAGATTGTGTATTTGCGTTTTTCCTCAGACTGCAAACCTCTTCGACAGGCAATTGTGAAATTTCCGAAATGATATTATCATTAAAATTGCTCATTTTTAAAAGACGTTTTGCGGTTTCTGTACTCGATTCTTTTTTCATTTCGGCTTTGCCCTGTTCTATGCCCTGTTTTATCCACATTGACGAGTATTCTTTCTTATACTCTTCCATCTGACTGTCAATATAGCTTTGAATTAAGCTCGACATTTTTTTCACTCCTTCCTGTTTGTACTTGAAATATTCAAGCTTTTGTTTAATAAAGCCGTAATTGGCGCCGCTTGGGTCGCTGCAATGAAAATCGCTCATAAGCTTTCCCAATGGGGTATTGTCCTTGATCTGCGAATTTACGTAAACAATATGAAGCCCGCTGTTGAAGAGACTGTTTGTTTGAGTAACCACCTGTTCGATATTGTATATGGGAAGCCCGCCTTTCAGAACATCGTTTTCGGTAATAAAGATAACGTAGCATTCCGGAAGATCTTCCGAAAACTGTCCCTTCTTTAGCGCCGAGGAATCCATATAGGCGCAGTGGAGCCGCGCTCTTTTCGGCTTAGCACCTCTGTCATCTCTTTGAATTTCTATATTATATCTTTTGCCTTCGCTGTCCACGGCGAAAACGTCAAGAGTTACCGAGCGGCCGTTTACGCTTTTTATTTCGTATTCGATGTTGGATTCTATTACTGTGAGGTTTATTTTCAGAATGATATCCAGAACGGCTTTGACACATTCCTTGTCGCTAAGCACCATTCCCATAAACACGTTTTCCATCATGGTGGCTTTTCTTATAAATTCAAGCCATTTTTCGGGAACCGAAGCTCTTATACTTTCCTCTTCGCTTAAATCCGTTTTTTCCTCGTATGTCGTATTCATAAAATGTCTGCCTTTTTATTTCTGTTTATATTGTATCATATTTTTTTCGGTTAGTCAAGAAAAGCGGATAGTTAAAAAATTTGTCGGTATAGGTATAAATATGATGCAAAAAAGCGGTATCGCCTTAAAATACCGCTTTTTCAAGTTAAAGCATAAGCACCACATCGGCTCCGTCTCTGAAAATTTCCCCGGTAATGTTAAACTCGCTTATTTCTCCTTTGATTTGTTTTTCGGGTATTTCAAAGGCTTCGGGTACCGCGCTTCCCTGCTGAAAATACATTACCGTGTTACCGGAATTTACGGCATAGGATTGATCGCCGTAGACCACAGAGGCGTTTCCGTTCTGTACGGCGGATTCGATGGAATCGGTTATGAAGGTCAGTGGGGAATCCGAAAATTCGCTTGTAAGGGATTCGGCGGAAAGGTTTTCCAAACTTGCTTTTACTCCCTCTTTGGTTCGGGAGAAGGTTATGCCCTGAAGCTCGTAAGGCTCAGTCAGCGTTATGTCCCAGCTTCCCATGGCGGTGCGGGTGAAGAGGGCGGAGAAATTTCCGGTTTCGCAGGATATGGAGGCGGAAAAGGTAAAAAGCTTGTTGAGATCGGGCGGCTTGGGGGATAAAAGATTTTGCGCATCGCAGGCGGTAAGGGTCAAAGCGCCGAGTGTTAAAGCGGCGGTAAGAAGAATGGTTTTTATTCGCATTTGGGTGGTCCTCCGTTAATATGTAATACTGTTAACCAATTAAAATTGGAAAAAATGGTTTTTAATTGGTTAACGGTGCTTCGGGTGCAATAACCGTTTTGACTATGATTTTATCCTGTGTCAAAGCGGTTATTATGGCAACACCACACAATGATTGTGTGTGGATTGCGCCGTCAGATTTTTCGTCAGCTTGTATAAATCCGACGCGGGAATACCGGCGTATTTCAAGGAGGATTTATGCAAGATGACGGAAAAGATGCAGGCGTATACGCGGCAAAGCACGCAGCGCGGTCTTTGCGCGGTGTTGCCTTATATTATTTTCCCCAGCGCATCCGCCACCTCGCTTGCCAGCACCGAAGCCGCCGCCTGCTCCTTAACCAGAAAATCCGCCGCCTCTCCATGAAGATACGCGCCCAATACCGCAGCTTCAAACGGCTTCACCCCCTGAGCCGCAAGCGCTCCTATAATTCCGGCAAGCACGTCTCCGCACCCCGCTTTTGCCAGCGCGCTGTTTCCGGTGGTATTTACCATCACCCTTCCGTCGGGAGCCGCGACAATAGTATTCGCACCTTTAAGCAGCAGTACCGTGTCATATTCAAAGGCAAAATCCCTCGCGGCTTCAATCCTGTGAGACTGTACCCAAGAAACGCTCGTCCCCGTAAGCCGCGCGAACTCTCCCGGATGAGGAGTCATAACAACCGCCCCGCTCTTGTCCTTCAATACATTTATATTTGCGGAAACCGCATTTATTCCGTCCGCATCTATAATTAAGGTGGATTTTACGTTTTTCAGCAGAAAATCCGCCGTTTTTTGCGCTTCCTCCGTATTTCCCACCCCGCAGCCGAAGGCTGCCGCCGAAAATCCGCTTATCTCGGGGGCAATGTTTTCGATCTCGCAGTGGCGGATATACCCTTCGCCGTTTTCTTTAAGCTCCTTGAACACGCATTCGGGAACGGCCGCCGCCGCGATACCCGTCACCTTCGGAACCGAGGCAAGACATACAAGTCCCGCCCCGGTTCTTAAAGCCGCTTTTGAGGAAAGCACCGCCGCGCCGATATATTTATTGCAGCCGGCTATGTTTAAAAGCTTTCCGAAGGTGCCTTTATTTGAAAATTTCGAGCGGCGGGGGAAAAGCTTTTTTATACTTTCATCCGTAAACAAGCCGTCGTATTCGTTATAGCAATCGTCGGTTATCCCTATATCTAATATTACCGCTTCTCCGCAGTAATCGGCGCAGGGAAGATTTAAAAGGCCCGTTTTCATAGCCGCCAGCACTAACGTAATATCGGGTCTGAAGCTGTGTGGAGCGATTACTCCCGTGTTTCCGTTTACGCCGCTGGGTATGTCAACGGATATTTTTACCGCTTTGCTCAGATTGGCGGTTTTAAACAGCTCGGCAATATTTTCGGGCAGCTCCCCGTGAAAGCCTGTTCCGAAAACGCAGTCTATTATAATATCCGCTCCGTTAAAGGCGCTTTCCGCCTTTTCGGAAAGAATCGGCGGGAGTGTGCCGTTTGTTTTTTCAAGACAGGTTTTTGACGTTTCGGTGTTCGGTAAACCGTTGGGGGCGATAAGCGCGGTTTTTACGCCTTTTTTACCCAGAAGCTTTGAAAGTACCGCGCCATCGCCGCCGTTATTGCCGGAGCCTGCAATAATAATTGCGCTCTTTCCGCTTATGGTAAAGCGGGATTCGAGAAAGTCAAGAATGGCGTTGGCGGCGTTTTGCATAAGCCGTACTCTGGTTATGCCGTTTTTTTCGGAATTAAGCTCGGCTTTGGACATTTGGCTTGTTGTTACTACAGGGATCATTTTTTGTCCTTTCCGCCCTTTTGGGGCTGATACTATTTGCAATTATAGCAATCCAACAAAAATATAAATAGGAGCGAAGCGACTAATTGTCCTTTCCGCTTCCCTTTCGGACTCCGAAAGGGAAGTAGGGGAGTCCAAAGGACGGGGGCAACGCCCCCAAAGCTTCTGTTTTTTTGCACTGTTTGTAATTTTGTTTAAACTTTTTTGGATTACTATAGTATAAAAAAACAAAAAGGAAAATCCCAACCGATTTCCCTTTTTTGCTTTATTCTTTATTCGTTTCCTTTGTCTTCTTTTTCTTCCTTACCCTCTTTGGGATCTTTTTCCTTTTCCGCTTTTTCGGCCGCTCTGGCAGCCTTTGCGGCTTCCTTTTTCTTCTGCTTGTTCTTCTTGGACACCGTGGAGATAATCACCGCCGCGACGACGGCGACAATTACCACTATCGCCACGATTATTATGGGCATTACCTCAAGATTCACGCCGGTATTTACATTTGCTATTATATCTGTCATTTTATTTTTTCCTTTCTCTTGCGTTTAATGTAAATCCCAAAAATTTACATACTTATCCGTAAAAGAGTAGTCGCGGCTTTTTGGAAAAAAGTTTCATTACAGACAGAAATAATGATCTCCTATTACCTTTACCACTTCCCTGCTGTGCATATAGTCGTCGTCGGTTTTCTTAGGGTTAAAGTAATATATGCAGCCGCCCGTGGGATCCCAGCCCGAAATCGCGTCCCTTGCGGCATAATAGGAAGATTCGGATACAGGCTCGTTAAACTGTCCGTCAACGATTGCGGTAAAGGCGCCGTTCTGATATATTACCCCCTGTAATGTGTCGGGGAATGATGGGTGTTCTATTCTGTTGAGTATTACCGCGCCGATAGCTACCTGTCCCACATAGCTTTCGCCGCGTCCTTCGGCGGAAATTATACGGGCGAGGAGGTTAATATTCGCGTCGGTGGCGGTGGGGGGCGTGCCTATGGTTATTCCCATTTTCTTAAGGGTGGCTTCGTCTGCCACGCCCGTTTCGGGGAGACCGTTGCTGCGCTGATAGGATTTAAGGGCGGATTCCGTGGCGGTGCCGAAATATCCTGTTATCTCTCCCCGAAACAAGCCCCATTCCTTTAACACCCTCTGTATTTCCTCCACCTCGGTGCCTCGCGAGCCCTGCTGCGAATAAACGGGTATGGAGGTTATTCTTGAAGCTCCCATAAGCACTCCGCAGATCGCCAAAGCCGCTATGGTTATCTTAAAGAAGGAGTTAACATGGGGCAATTTTATGTTGGCTGCATTTAAGCTTTTCATATTTTTACTATCCTTTCATACAGAAATTACCGTGGTTTTGTGGTTATTTATTTGTACTTTTTTTGTAAATATTCTTTTTGGCGAGTTTGGTAAAATTTGAAAAAACTTCTTTAAAACGCTTAACAAATTAACTCGGCAGTGTTATAATTTTTTAAAAAAGCTATTGACTTGAACACCGTGTTCTGCTTTATAATTAAGGCAACACCGCGCAAAGACCGCGCTGCGCGCTTTGCTGCGCATACGCTTGCATCTTTTCCGTCATTTTTGCCCAAAACTCATTGAAATACGCCGGTATTCCTGCGTAGTTCCGGACAATCTGACGAAAAAGCTGACTGCGCGTCTGCACGACAATCTTTGTGCGGTATTGCCTTAATACTAATCTTTGGTCAAGTCTATAACTTGTTAAAGATTGGTATAAAAAAGGAGGAAGAGCAATGAAGGATATGACGGTAAGCGAGGTTTCAAAAGGGCTTGGTATTTCCACCCGAATGTTAAGGTACTACGAAAAGGAAGGTCTAATAAAGACAAAGCGCCGCGAAGATTATGCGTACCGTATTTATGACGAAGACGCGGTAAAGCGGCTGAGACAGATAGTGGTGCTCAGAAAGCTGCGTATTCCTTTAAAGGATATAAGTACGATACTTAATGCCTCCGAGATTTCGGAAGCTCTTAAAGTGTTCCTTGAAAAAATACGGGAGACGGAGGAAGAAATATCCTCTCTCGGCGTAATACGGGATACGCTTTCGGAGATTGCCCGATTAGGCGCATCGGGTTCGCTCCCGCTTCTTGAAAATAAGCTTCTGTCCGTTTCGGAACTTCTTCCTCCCGTAAAAAATCAATTAAAGGAGAACGTCGCAATGAACAACGAAAACAAAGAAGAAATGCTGGACAAAGCAAACGAAAAGCTTGAAAAGGCCAATGACAACGTAAGAATCTTGCTTTTGCCTCCATTTACGGTCGCCTCGAATCATGTTATCGACTTCGAGCCGGAGGAAAAGGTTGATAAGCCTGTGGACAAATTTATAAGAGAAAGCGGCTTATACAATATTAAGCCTGACGCGAGGTATTTCGGCTTTAATCACCCCAACCCCGGAGTGCTTAAGGACGGAAGACATGGCTACGAGGTGTGGGTGACTGTACCCGAAGACATGGAGCTTCCCGAACCTTTGGTAAAGAAGCGCTTTAACGGTGGGTTATACGCGGCGCTTGCCATAAAATTCCCCGACTTTCACCGCTGGAATGAGCTGGTAAGGTGGGTTCAAAGCAGCGAGCTATATGAGGAGAATTACAGCGAGCTGGGAGACGAGATAATGGGCGGCTGCCTTGAGGAGCATCTTAACTGGGTTTACGCTTCGCATACGGGCTGGCAGGACGACGTTACGGGACAGCTTGATCTTTTGCTGCCTATTAAAAAAATGAGTAAGCAGTAAAGCTTCCCTATTCCATTGTCATTCCGGAGTACGAAATAAAAAGTAAACAGAAATCCCCCGCCGTTTTAATCGGCGGGGGATTTCTTATAAATCAATAATTTATTTCGTATCGGTCTTGATTACTTTCTCTTCTTAGCGATAACGATAGCGCCGGCGGCGATAATGGCAATGCCTGCAATAGCGGCTACGCCTTCAACGCCTGTATCGGCGTTGTTCTTATCGGTGGACGCGCCTGTGTTGGCGTCGCCTGCGGGAGCCTGAGTCGCTTCCTCGGCGGGAGCGGAGGTATCGCCGGACTTGAAGCCGGTAACGGTGAAGGTGCACTCAACCTTGCCGCCGAAATCCTCGGAGGCGATAACCGTCTCGTCTGCATTCCATGTGTTGTAGAAGCCTACAAGATAGCCGTCGGTTACAGTCTCAACAGTGGTAATGTCGCTGTAATCGTCAGTAACAACCTTATCGTTGCTCTGCTTGGCGCTCTTGGCCGCCTCGATTTCCTTGCCGTCGATTTTGAGGCTGTCAATAGTGATCTGCACATCGGGATATGCTTCCTTTGAAATGTTTGTCTGAAGCTTAAGGACGTTCCAGAATTGTTCGGGACCGTCCTTGCAGTCTTCCATAATGTTCTTTTCAAAAGAAACGGTGTATGTACCGTCGGCAGTGATCTCCACGTCGTTTACGATCCATGTGTCATACTCCATTGCGTCGCCGAAATCGGGATCCCACCAAACAGCCTTGCTCTGAGTAATGTTGTTGCGGAAGGTCCACGCGTTGGTCTGGTAAATCAGACCTGCGGTTTCGGCGCTTGCGCTTACTGCGAAAGCGGTTACTGCCAAAGCGGAAACGGCGGCTGTCGCAATAGTCTTTTTCAAATTCATAGATTATTCCTCCTTATTTTAGGGGCTGTAATTTAGACAAAAAATATAATTCGCCTATGATAAAAATTATAATCTTTATTAAGTTAAATGTCAACTGATTATATAACAAATTTTAAAATATTTTTAGTGCATTTTTAACAAAAACAAAAGGGCTTTTACGCATTGGCTTATACTAATAACCATTTTGACACAAGATAAAATCATAGTCAAAATGGTTATTACACCCGAAGCACTGTTAACCAATTAAAAACCGTTTTTTCCATTTTTTAATTGGTTAACAGTATTAGAATCTGTCCGCACAGGAACGGCACGCGCCTTTTTGTGCAAATTTTGCCGAAAAGACGCGTGCCGATTCCAATGCGCACAAGAGCCGAAAACCGTTTTTGTTATTTCACTTCCGTACAGCTTACCATATATGCTTTTTTTCCGCACCATTCCACTTCGGTGGCTTGTGCACGTACTTTTTTGTTAATCAAAGGACTGATTCCCTCCACGGGTTGTCCAACGTGCTTCAAAGGACAGTATTCCGTTTCCTTTCCGCCGCAGACGCTTTCAAGACAGGATTTTCCCAACAGCTTACTTCCGCCGGTAATCTTTTCGGCCCTCTTGTTTATGTAAAGCAGATCCCGTGTTTCGGGATCCACTATGTATATAAATTCGGGGTAGTTGTAAAGTATTGATTCGATAGAGCGGGAATAGTTTTTTAAACGGTTTTTGTTACGGTCGTTCAGTAAAAATACCGCCAGTACCTTAGCCACATAGGTGAGCGCGTCAACCTGTTCTTTTGTCCAAAAACAATTTTCGCGGCATTCGTCAAATCCAACGAATCCCTTGAATTTTCCGTCCTCCGTTATGGCGCAGTGTAGTACCGATTTAATCCCTTGACGGCTCAAAAGGTCTCTTATGGCCGGAGTCAATGTGTTTATGTTGTGACAGTACAGTATTCCGTCTTCGTTCAGGCACTGATGATACATTCCGCCCATGTCGGTTTCGTAAGAAACATTCTGTAGGGATTCTCTTTCGGACATTACCCCTTCTCCGCACCATTCGTAAGTATTCGAGCAGCAGAGCCCGTCATCGGAATCCTCAAATATATAAGCCCTGCTTACGTCAAAGTGCTTGCCTACAAGCGCCAGCATACGGTTTATGCTGTTTTTGATATCCGAACCCGATTGAAGCGCGCTGAATACTCTCATTATAATCGAAGCTTCGGAATGAGGATTGCTGCTTAAGGGTACTGTCTTAGCTCCGTCCTTTTCCGTACTTCTGAACACCGTTTCGTTCATGGTATGGGGATCGAACAGAATAACACAGTTTTTACCCTGATTCTTGGCATGATAAAGGGCGCTGTCGGCCTGCTTCACTATCTGCCGATAATCCCTGTTTTCGGGAGTTACGGCGGCTATGCCTATACTGGTTTTTACCTGTCCTATTTTGGGTACGTTTATCTCGGAGATTCGATTAAGTATCACTTCTCCTTTTTTCACCGCCACTGATGTGCCGGCATGGCTGACGAAAACGAAAAACTCGTCCCCGCCATAGCGTCCCACTATATCGCTGTCTCTGAATACATCCTTCAGCGTGGCGGCAAACTGCTTAAGGAATTCGTCGCCGAAAAGATGACCCAGATTATCGTTTATGCTTTTGAAGTCGTCAATGTCTATCATAAGCAGCGCGCCGCCTGTGGTGTGCTTCAGCTCGCTTTTGATAAGTTCCTCCGTGGTGGCTTTGTTGTATATGTCAACACACAGTGAATCGTACATGGCTTTGGCTTGTATTTCGCCAAATTTGACCATCTCATCCTCCACGTCTTCGATCTTGCCTATTATTCGGAACACTTTTTCCGAATTGTCGGAAATACTCTTGAAGTGGCAGCGGTAATGTTTCTTGTAGCCGTTTTCCTCTATTATAACCGGAAGCTCATCGGTGCTCTTTTCGGACTCCTTACTTTCAGAAAGCCTGTCGAGAACGCAGATAAACTCTTTTCTGTCGTTTTCGCTAAGTAGGGTAAACTTTTCCGGATTTGTATGAAGCTGCTCCACCAAGAAAGGCTTTTTGTCTCTTTCGGAAAGGTGGCGGTAATAGGTTATCGTATCGGATTCGGCGTTGTAGTCAAACACCACGGTTCCGGTCTGATCCAGAAGCATCCGGTAAAGCTGATTCTGTACTTCCTTGGATCTTGTTTGTGTCACGTCGGTAAATATGGCTATATAGCTGCTGTCATTTTTGCCGTCGTTTTTTACTTCTGTGGTGTATACTTTTATAAAATGATTGGTATTGCTGCTGTCTGTAACGGTCATATCGCGGGTTCCCGCGGTTTTTTCAATAATATCCCCGGTAATAGCGTTGATTTTGTCCTTATCACTCTCGTTAATATTCATCATAGAGTAAAAACAATCGTTGGCATAAGCAAGCATCGGTTTTCCGCCTACAATATTTATAAGAGCGATTCCTTCCCTCAGATTGTTGATAATGGATTCAAGATGGCGGTATGCGCTCTTTTCTGCGTCAATGTCCCTTATAACTCCGGCCGTTCTTAAGTGCGTGCCGTTTTCGTCGTAGGTGCGGGTTTCTATAAATCGGAACCAGTGATATTCCCCGTTCTTTTTCCTGATTCTGAATTCGTCGGAAAAGCGGCCGGATTTTTTGTCGGAATGCCATGAGCGCATTTTCGCCCGATCATCGGGATGGGCGATGCTGTCCAGACCTTCGCCGCTTTTAAGCTTTTCCTCCAATTCCCGATTGTTGTACTCAAAGTCGCCGGTGAATCCGAAGCAGAAGGCTTCGTTTTTTGTGTAGTCAACGTCTACCGCTAAGGAATCGGTGGCTTCCAGTATCGAATCGATACGGCGGTTGGTCTTTTGTATAATCTCTTCCTTTTCAAGCAGCTCGGTTATGTCGTTGAAAGCGATACAGATAATGGGGTTTTCGTCGGTGCCGCCCAGACGCCTGTGCACTCCTTCCAGATAAAGAAGCTTTCCGTTTCTGTCATAGCGTCTTACGGTGGTTCTTACCGCCTTTCCCGTCCTCGAAGCTTCAAGGCATGCCTGCCGTGATTTTTCTATGTCCTCCGGATGCACTTTTTCCCAGATATCGTAGTGTTCGCCGGTAAAGTCAACGGGAGAATAACCCATAATCTGCATATAACCGTCGTTTACACGGATAACCTCAAGTTTATCGTCGTAGAGTTCGTAGATTCCAAGGCCTCCGAAAACTCCGCCAATAAGTTTTGAAACTGTGGTGTTGCTCCCCAGAAGCTCGTTTATTTCGGAATTCATTCCGTATGTTTCAAGTTCCTTGTCGTTAAACTCGGCGCCGTTAAGCTGAATAAGGTCTGTGAACTGAGCCGAAGGCATGGGTTTTGCGAAGTAGTAGCCCTGTATATAGGCGCAGCCTATGCTGCGGAGAAATTCATACTGTTCTCTTGTCTCGACTCCCTCGGCAAGCAAAGGAACGTTAAGCCATTTGGCCATTCTTGCAATAGCGGTAACTATGGTGCCTACCCTGTTGTTTCTTTCAAAATTCTGCATAAATTTCATATCCAACTTAAGCAGATCGATAGGGATATCCTTAAGGGTGTTCAGTGAAGAGTAGCCGCTTCCGAAATCATCCATAAGAACGGGAAAGCACTTTTCCCGAAGCTTGTTCACCGTTTCCAGAAGCTGAGTAGGATTGTCGTTATAGGCGGTTTCGGTAATCTCTATTCGGAAATACTTCGGTTCCACGCCGTATTTTTCGGCAAGACGGCTGATTAGATCATAAAGATTTGGATTATAAAGGCTTCTGCGTGAGATGTTAACCGAGATGGGAAACGGTTCAAGGCCTGAATTCCTGCGTTTTTGCTGATACTTGCACACCTGTTCCAGCACATACAGGTCGAGCTCCGCTATAAATCCGTTGCGCTCAAAAATAGGTATGAACTTTCCCGGCGAAATAATTCCTTTTGTGGGATGTATCCAACGAACCAACGCTTCGGCGCTGACAAACTTTTTTGCCTTCACACCGTAAACGGGCTGATAGTAAATGCAGAATTCGCCGTTGACGATAGCCCGATGTGTTTCGTCCCGTATTTCCTGCTCCTCTAACATATCATAGCGCATTTTTTCGTCATAATATGCCACATGAGTATGGAAGTTGCCGGTTATGGAGCGGCAGGCGATGGCAGCCCGATCGCATATGTCCTCTATGGTGGCGCTGCGCTCGTTAATAGTGTAAACTCCTATGTAGTAATGTACGTCCTGACTTACCAGACAGTCGTCTTCCACTTCTTTCTTTATTTCTTTTATAATTTCTTCAGGGGTTACTTCGTTTACGGGGACGATTACGGTAAAATTATCCGCAAAAAACCTCGAAAAAATTCCCTTGTCGGATATGACACGATTAAGGGCGGTGGCAACGGATACCAACACCTTGTCCCCGATTTCGCGTCCCATAATATCATTGATTACTTTAAAGCTTCCGATATTTATCCTGTAAATGGCATAATCGGTGTCGGGATTTTCTTTCAAAAGTCCTTTTGCACCGAGCATAAAAGCGCTTCGATTGTAAAGTCCGGTAAGTGAATCGTAGTAGGCGTTGTTGCGCAGCTCTATCTCATATTCTTTTTCCTTGGTGACGTCGGAAATAAAGCAATACAATCTGAGACGTCCTGACTCGCTTTTCATAAACTGGGCTCTCGTAAGTATCCAGAGAGGCTTCTGATTGTAGGAACGGCAGTGGAAGGTGTATTCAATCGGTGTTCCCGAAACGATGGCATGATTCATTTTGTTTCTGAAATCATCCGCCTCAAACTCACTTATCATTTTTCTTTCGGTATTTTCCACTTCATTTACATAGGTGTCGTAGTCGGGGTAGCCGAAAATATCCGCCATTCCCTTGCTGCTGTATATGATATGAAGTTTTCCGTCATCGCCTTTTTCGCACATAGCGATACCGACCGGCGCGTTGCTGATTACGTTTTCAAAATTTATGTCGTTTTCTTTTGCTCTCTGTTCATGACGTTCTTCGTCGTTTACATCCAGAAAAAAGCAGTATAATACCCTTTTGTCTCCCTTTTTGTCAATGCCGGAAGCGATTAAGCGTATCCGGCATACCTCTCCTCCGTTATCTTTGACGGAAAAGGAGTAATCCAGCTTTTTTTCTTCCATGGCCTTTGCTATAAAAACACTCAGCCATTCGCTGTAATTTTTCGGGTCGTCGGTTTCAAACTGGGAGACGAATTCGCCGTCGGTCATATGAAAAAGCTTGGGCGCCGAGTTGTTAAAATAAGTACATTCCGCGGTTTTACCGTCAGTTTCGATTATGGCTGCGCCTCCTGGAAGATTGTCAAGAATGGCGGACATACGCTTGTCGGTTTGGGTTTCTTTAAGGAGGCGATCGTTTTCTCCTCGTATTTTTTCGATGTCCAAGTGACGGAACATACCGTCCACCCTTTGCTTCAGAGTTTTGATATTAAAGGGTCGCGTTATAAAATCATATGCGCCGTAGTCAAAAGCTTTGTGCTCGGATTCTATATCGTCATCGGCGGTAATCACTATTACGGGAATATATTTGAGATTCTCATCCATATTCATATCCATGAGCACCCCATATCCGTCTTTTATCGGCATAACTATATCCAAAAGAACGGCGTCGATTTCCCCGATATTGGCTCGCATTACTTCTAATGCCTGCTGCCCGTTTTCAGCCGTGAAAATACGATATTGCTCGTTAAATATTTCCGTAAGAAGTTCTATGTTATAAGATGAATCGTCAGCTATCAAGAGTGTATTTTTTTTGTTTTCCATATGTAAGCCATTTCCTTCCTCGATTCTTTGACGCGTATTAAAGCGTAGTTCAAACAAGCTGCCGGAATTGCGAAGCAATTCCGATGATCAGCGGGGAATTTTGGTTCCCCTCTGAACCGAAAGACGAAGAGACTTTGACAGCAAAATCTCTTAAACCCTTGCCGCCTGATACCGATCTTTAGTCAAGTTGCAGAATTGATTAAAGATTGCGCCCTAAGCACTGATTTTTGGTCTTCCGCATTATTATTTATCTATACTTTGACTAAAGATTAGAATAAGAGGCGGGAATATCCGGCAGCGGTTATCAGTTTTCCGAAGCGGAAAGGCAATATGCTGGATATCGGAAAAAAGATATAATATAGTTAAGTACATTATATATTGCATTTGGCAAAATGTCAAGAGAAAACGGAAATTTTTAAAAAGTTTTGTCAAAAATACACAAAACTTGACAAAACTATATAAAAGTGGTATTATAATTACGACTTAAAATGAGTTTTTTCGGAAGAAAGAAAACACAGCCAATAAATTTAATAATATTGTATACAGGTCGGATAGGAACCTGTATGAGGGCTATGCGGTACGCATGGCCTTTTAAAACGTGAAAAATCGTATACTGCCGATTGTATTTCATACTAATATCGGTTTAAAAAGCCATTTTATCCACTTTTTAAACCGATATTAGTATCAAGCCACAGATCAAAAATGATATATGAATTACAATTGCACCCAAAACAAAAAACGAAAACGAACGGAGGAAGAGTTTTGGCAAAACAGTATCAGATAGATATGTGCAGCGGTTCGGTGCTTAAGAAAATGCTGCTGTTTTCGCTGCCGCTTATGGCTTCGGGTCTGCTCCAGCTTCTTTTCAATGCGGCGGATATAATCGTTGTGGGACGCTTTGCGGGAGACAATTCCATGGGCGCGGTCGGGTCCACTTCTTCTCTCATAAACCTCTTTACCAATATTTTTGTGGGACTCTCGGTGGGCGTAAACGTTGTTGTGGCACGCACTCGCGGGTCAGGTTCGGATCGCGGGATTCATGACGCGGTGCATACTTCCATGCTGCTTTCCGTTATCTGCGGAGCGGTTCTGGCGGCCGCTGGCGTTGTCCTGGCTCCACAGATGCTGGAAATCATGAACGCTACCGAAGCGCAGCTTCCGCTGGCGGTCACTTATTTAAGAATATATTTTATCGGAATGCCCGCTATGATGGTGTATAATTTCGGCTCCGCAATACTGCGAGCGGTAGGGGATACCAAGCGGCCTTTATATTTCCTTACGGCTGCCGGTATAATCAATGTGGGACTGAATCTGCTTTTTGTAATAGTGATGCAAATGGATGTGGCGGGAGTGGCTCTGGCTACGGTTATCTCGCAGTGTATTTCCGCGGCGCTGATTGTTGTTTGCCTGATAAAAGACAATACGGCGATACGGCTTGATTTAAGGCAGCTTAAGATAAATAAGCATGTTCTTTTATCGGTTGTGAGAGTGGGACTTCCCGCAGGGTTTCAGGGAATGATCTTTTCTCTTTCCAATGTGGTTATTCAGTCCTCGGTAAACCTTTTCGGGGATACCGTGGTGTCCGGAAATTCCTCGGCCGCTTCAATTGAAGGTTTTATTTATATGGCGATGAACACCTTTCATCAGGCGTCGGTGTCCTTCACCAGCCAGAACATGGGCGCGGGAAAATACAAAAGAATACCGAAGATACTTTTCAGTTCACTTCTTTGCGTGACGATTACGGGCGTCGTAACGGGTTGGGCAGCATTTTTGCTGGGAGAGCCGCTGCTGGGAATATATTCAAAAACGCCGGAGGTTATAGTGGCGGGAATGAAAAGACTTTCGATTATTCTTACCACTTATTTTTTGTGCGGCGGAATGGACGTTATGGTCGGTATGCTGAGGGGGCTCGGATATTCTATAATGCCGATGATTGTGTCGCTGCTGGGAGCCTGCGGACTCAGGATACTGTGGATTGCCACCGTTTTTCAAATTCCGGAGTACCACACCATAACGGCGGTGTATCTTTCTTATCCCGTTTCATGGGGATTGACCTTCGGGTGTCATGTTATTTGCTACATAATTGTCTGGCGCATGCTTAAAAAGAGAAATCGAGAGGTTTTCGAGAAAGCCGGAAGCGTATAAACCGAAAATGCCGTAATGAAACAACGAAATATGCGCATATCCTTTTAAGGAAATTTCGTATATCAAAGATATGTTGCGCGGTGTTGCCTTAACAATCCGACGGAATTGCGCAGCAATTTCGAGGTTCGGTGGTGGGGGTTATCCCCCTGAACCGAGAGATGTCACCCGCCGTTTAAGAGGCGGATGACATCCGGCAAAGATTATAAAGGATATTCGCAATTTACGGTTTACTTTACAAGCCTTTTAAGTGTTTCGGGCTCTTTGGGCTGATAAGTTTCCCATCTTGAAGCGGCGCCGCAAGCTCTTTTTGCCGATTCGAGAACCGTTTTTGCAACGGCTCCGAGAACGGCTGACTTTACAGACTTTTTCATGTTTTTCTTCTCCTTTCGCAAAATTTTCCCAGCAGCATTAAATCAGCCACGAAGAACAAGGTTAATGATACCGTATGATAAAGAGGACAGCCAAAACTGAACATCAGAATCATTACGGTCAGCCAAAACGCCATCTCAATAATCGAAATAATCTTGCTTCGTTTCTTTTCACGATTCGTGAGAGGCTTGTTGTGATTTTCAACAGGGGCAAAGCGGCAGACTATTATCAAGCTGAAAATATAAAAAGCGAACCAACAGCGCTCGTCAATATCCGAAAGCAAATAGTCCATCGCTAAAATTGCCAGAAAAACGGAAACAAAGGATATTTTACAAAGTAAATAGGTGGGTGCGTGAAATCCTCCGGTGTGCAGTCTTGTAAAGCAGAATACTATGTAAAAAATGACGCTTTCCCAAAAATTTCCGCTTATAACGCCTATGGCGAGCACCATAACAATATTTATTACCGAAGAAACGCAAAGTTCAAAACCGTATTGGTATATTTCTCTCTCTTCTTCGGGGAAAATTTTTTCGCGAATAAAAAAGTCAACTATAATACTGCAAAGCTCAGTTATAATCCTGATCACCCGCTTTCATCTGCTTTTGCGTATTCTATTTTTTAGTATTTTGCGTAAACGGCAAGTTTACGGCGCAAATAATATTATTTTTCTGAATTTATCCAGACTTGGGCGACAAAATAACCGTTTTTTTCGTTAAATTCAACATTCCCGTTATATTTTTCCGCAATGCTTTTTATCGACTTAATTCCGAAGCTATGTTCCCTTTTATCTTTTTTTATAGTTTTAAGCTCCGGATTATCTTTAAGGACGGATGACGCAATTTTATTTTTTACGGCAATGTAAATAAACGCACCTTTTGTTTCCATATCAAGACTGATGTTCGGATCCGACAAATCGCAGCCTTCGATGGCATTATCCAGAAGATTTGAAAGCAGGATACTTATATCCACATCGTTTATTTCAATAAATCGAACGTCAATCATGCATTTGATTGCTATTCCCTTTTTTGCGGCAAGTGAGATTTTGCTGTTTACTGCCGCGTCTATAACGGCACTCTCCGTATTTATTCCCGTAACGGCGGGAGCTATTTGTTGTTTAACTATGTTTTCGATATAAGCCATGGCTTCATCGGGCTTATTATCTGAAATAAGAGCCGCCAACGCGGTAAAACAGTGTTTTATATCATGCCGCAGAGCCCTCATTTCAATATAGCGTTCTTTTGTCTCAAACGCCAATTTTTCCTGCGCAAAAAGACTGGTTTTCAATAAGTTGTATTCTTCCTTTGTTATGTAGTTTTTTTGCATTTTGCACATTAAAACGTAAAGTAAAATATTCAGAAATGCTATCAGCATAAAAATAACGGCGTATAAAAAAGCGTTTTCGTCCTGCTTTCTTGAAATGTTCCAGATAATTGAAGTTATAATAAACGATATAAAAAAGCATGAAAGCCGGATAATCTGCTGACAACGGCTCAGGGCAAAAGTAGTTTGCTTTCTTGATTTTATGAGAATTTCGGTGATGACCAATAACGCTGTTTTTGAAAAAAACAAAACATAAAGTCTCATTGAACCGCCCACAAGAGCTTCCGCTCTGTTATTTCCCGCTAAGGCGCTGAATATGTTTATCGCAGTCATACTTACGGGAAATGCGGTAACGGTTGGGATAACGGCAGCCAATATCTTTTCCCACGCTTTTCCTTTCATAAAAACAAACGAATAAATAAGAAAGAGAAATATATCGATTATCGGTGCAATATCCGAATAATTGTTTATTTGAGTGAGGAAAAACCCGTTTACAAATAAAACGGCAAAGAATGCGCAGGATTTCAGCCATTTATATTTTTTGTTTTTAAATCCGAGAAAACCGTTGCAGAGTCTTACATAAATACAGCATTCCGCGACCGAAGCGGCAGTTTCTATTATTTCATTCATAAGTCGGCGCTTCTGATTTTTTCATATTGTATCTTGAATTCCCGAATTTTATTTCTGCTTATCGGAACCTCAGCTCCGCTTTTAAGGCACACGCAATTTTTTTTTGAAAAAGCAATTTGCTCTGCGTTTATGATGTAGCTTTTATGGATACGGATAAAGCCGTATTTCATAAGCCGCGCCGCCGTATTGCTGAGGCTTCCGTAAAAACTGACTACATTATCGCCTTTAAGGTGCGCGTGTATACGATGCCCTATAACTTCTACATATTCAATATCTTTTATTTCAATCGGCATATCGTGTTCGTTGGATAAATAAATAAGTTTTTGTTTATTTGACTGTTTTGAAATTTCGCTGATAACGTCGCGCAGTACATCGGCAAGCTCTTCCTGAAGGCGGCGCTTTCTGATAAAACGAAAAGGACGGAATTTAAGCGAAGAATAAACAAGCTCGTCGTGTTCGGTTACAAAAATTATAAGGGTTTTTCTGTCACGGTCGGTTATTTGTTTCGCAATCTCAAATCCTCCCACGTCGGGAATGTTGATATCAAGAAAAACGATATCATATTTCGCCCTATTTAAAATAAAATCCGTCCCGCTGTCGAAAACGGAAACATTGATTTGAATATTGTGAGTGTCAAAAAATTCTTTTATCATCAATACAAATTTTTTTGTAAAAATTTTTTCATCGTCACACACAGCAGCTTTGATCATAACGGTTTCCCGCCTTTCAAAATAGAAAGCTTGTGTGTCAAAGTATTGTAATATAATGAATATATTTTTGCATGATTTTTCATACCGCTTCACCCTTTCGGTAATATTTTAAATATTTCTATATATATTTTAACATATTTTGAAAAAATTTCAAGATAAAATGTAAAAAAAGAAAAATTTTGTAGAAAAGTAAATTATTAAAAAGAAAGAATAATTTTGACAACACGGCAAATGGTCTGAATATAACTTTTTATGCCGTCTGAAAGAAAAATTCTGCTCTCGGTTAAGTGAAAAAAACCGACGAATGAATTGTAAAGCTGTGCTAAAATTTTAAGAATCGTTGGTGAAGCTGATTTTAAATCGGCAAGTGGTGTAAAAAATCGAGTTCCATACATAAAGCTTTGTTAATTTTTAATGGTTTGGGCTGAGATGGGCGGGATGTAAAAAGCGGGGGGATTGACAGATACTAAAAACCGGTGCGTAAACAAGCTGAGAACGAGCAAGGCGACAGACAAGGCTTTTCCCTTTTGAAAAAATCGTCCTCGGTTTTGCCGAGGACGATTTTTCAAATGATGTGTGATATCGTACCAAAAAAATTGCGCAATAACCTTACGGCAAGAACTAAAAATTCCCAATGAACGTTTCATTGGGAATTTTTTCGTAGTTTCACTTGTTATTGTCGTCTTTCTCAAGCAGAATAAGCGCGCTGAAACTCTCTTTTCGCGATGGGTCATTGGCATTGTCAATCGCGACCGTATTGGGCGTGATATGTGATACTTTCCACCCATGTTCAAGCATCTCGTTAAGTCGGGCAAAGTACTTGTTTTCATTAACATCACCCTGTTCAGTATAATCTCTGCTGTTGCTAAGATAAACCATTTTCTGCATTTTGTACATCTCCCGCAGTCAAAAAATGCGATTTATTTACTGTTAAAAGATTTATATATAACCTTACAGCAAAAACTAAAAATTTCCAATGAGTATTTATTGGGATTGAGAGCGGCAACTTGCCGCTGTGTTATTGATACCAATTTGAAAAATCGTTCTCGGTAAAACCGAGGACGATTTTTCAGATGATGTGGTGCCGGCAGTGGGACTTGAACCCACACGGTATCGCTACCACCGGATTTTGAGTCCGGCACGTCTGCCAATTCCATCATGCCGGCAAAGGAATCGGGGAAAATATTTTTTAACGTGAAAACAGTATATCATTTTTTTTAGGGTTTGTCAAGTTTATCGCAAAATTCTTCAAAATTTTTTACAAAAATTTCGTGTTTTGTACAAGAAACCCTTGACATTTTGTTAAAAATGCCGTAAAATTATATATGTGAAATAAGGTGGTTGTGTGCGCCGTTTATTTTACATACAGTTTTTTATTTTTTTATTCACGCTATATGCGTTTTAGGTTACATATAATCCCACTTTTACAAGTCAATTCGGCGCATTTGCGTGCCGCGGGGCGGTTTTATTTTGTGCTTCGGGACGAAAAACGCTTTGTTTTTGCAGGTATGCGCCGTTTTTAAAATATCGGATTTTCCGACTTATAAATCATTTACCTTGTTTCATTTGCTTTGCCTTTGAACCTTGGTTTATGGGATTTTTTCACGTAACCGGGATTATTTTAAAAAGGAGGATAAGGCATTTGGAACTTTGGTTGGCAATAGTTCTCATTGTCGCCGCACTTGCTGTGGGCGCGGCGGTCGGCTTTGTGGTGTACCGCAAGGTGCTTGATGCCAAAAAGAAGCAGGATGAGGCAACAATTGAGTCGGCGGAAAAAGAAGCGGCAAGAATAGTCTCCGAAGCTAAGGAAAAGGCGGCTACCGCTAAGAAAACCGCTCTTCTTGAAGCGAAAGAAGAAAGCTACAAGCTCCGAGAGAACGCGGAAAAGGAAATTCAGAAGCAGCGCGGCGATGCGGAAAAAGAATTAAAGGAGAGAAGGGCGGAGGTTGCCAAATCGGAACGCAGGCTGCTCCAAAAAGAAGAAAATTTAGACCGCAAAACAGACAAAATCGAGAGACTTGAGGAAAGTCTTACATCACGCAACGAAAATGCCAAAAAGAAACTTGCGGAGGCGGAGGCGCTGAAGGAAGAGCAGCAGGCAAAGCTTCAGGAAATCAGCGGGTATACTTCCGAACAGGCTAAGGAGCTTCTTTTGGCGCAGCTTGACAGTGAGCTTACCCATGAAAAAGCGGTAAAGGTGCTGGCGTATCAGCAGCAGCTTAAGGACGACTGCGATGACAGGGCGCGTTCCATGATAGCGCTGGCTATTTCGAGGTTGGCGTCGGAAACGGTGTCGGAAATGACCGTGTCGGTGGTGCCTTTGCCCAACGACGAAATGAAGGGAAGAATAATCGGCAGGGAAGGACGCAATATACGTACTCTTGAACAGCTAACAGGGGTTGATCTCATAATAGACGATACTCCGGAGGCTATCACGCTTTCCAGCCATGATAAAGTACGCAGAGAGATCGCGAGAATTTCCCTTGAAAGACTTATTCAGGACGGCAGAATTCATCCCACGCGCATTGAGGAAATGGTAGAGAAGGCGAAACGCGAGGTTGAGCAGAAAATCAAGAGAGAGGGCGAGCACGCCTGTCTCGAAACCAATGTCAACGGTCTCAGCCCTGAATTGGTAAAACTGCTTGGACGGCTGCATTTCAGAACTTCTTACAGTCAGAACGTTTTGATACATTCCATAGAGGTGGCGCACCTGGCGGGTATCATGGCCAGCGAGTTGGGCGTAGACGCGACTATGGCGAGACGCGCCGGTCTTCTTCACGACATAGGCAAGGCGCTTACTCATGAAATTGAGGGAAGCCATGTAGTTATCGGTGTTGAGGTATGTAAGAAATACAAAGAAAATCCCGAAGTGATACACGCGGTGGAGGCACATCACGGCGATGTGGAGTGCAGAACCGTTATAGCTGCTCTTGTACAGGCTGCCGACGCCATAAGCGCGGCGAGACCGGCAGCGAGAAGCGAGAATTACGAAAGCTATATCAAGAGATTGCAGAAGCTTGAGGAAATTTGTACCGATTACGATGGCGTGGAGAAATCTTATGCCATTCAGGCGGGCAGAGAAGTAAGAATACTTATCAAGCCGGAAATTGTCAATGACGAAGAGATGACTTTGCTGGCAAGAAAAATTGCCCAAAGAATTGAGCAGGAGGTTGATTATCCGGGACAGATCAAGATAAATCTGATCAGAGAGTCGCGGACGGTTGACTACGCAAAATAACTAAAAAGAAAGCGAAAAACGGCAAAGACAAAGATGCTTTTTCGCTTTCTTTTTTTGAATTTGAAACTTTTTTAATATAGGACGTGACTACTTATTATACTGTATACGGCGAAAAAGTTGGCAAAATTTCCGTTTAATTGCACTATATATTGGAGAAAATGCCAATTGAATTTTGTAAGCGTATAAGGTATAATAAAAAGTAAGCTTTTTGCTTATATTAAAAATTGGAGGAATTTTTCATGAAAATGAAGAAAATTTTAGCCGGCGTTGCAGCTTCCGCTTTGGCTGTTACCGCTATGGCTGCAAGCGCAAGCGCGGTTAATATCGCCGATTACTATGAGACAAACGTTGAAGGCAACCACGGCGCTGCTTTGTATCTCATTGCCAACGACGGAAAGGCTCAGTGGGCGGTTGACGCGGGCGTTGACATTACAACCGTTTGCGGTGTAAAGTTTTACGTTACATTTGACGCTGCCGATGTTGCCGATGAGGGCACCTGGCTCGGCGGCGCTGTAGTAGCAAATTCTAATTCCACCGGCTGGAAGCAGGTTGAGTGGGGCAGAGTCGACAAGGAAATTATCGCCGACCTTGAAAACGGAACCGTTACATGGCAGAACGACGCTCCTATTTTCGCGGCTGGTGATGAATATGCTCAGCTTTGGCTTGTTGACTGGTCAACAAAAAAGTTGTCTGTTGATAACATTGAAGTTCTTGACAAAGACGGCAATGTAATTACCGGAAATGACTCTGCCGAAACTACCGAGGCTGAAACAGAAGCTACTACCGAAGCTAATACCGAAGCTGAAACAGAGGCCACTACCGAGGCTGAGACAGACGCTACCGAGGCTGAAACAGAGGCCGCTACCGAAGCTGCTCCCGCAGAGACTACTGCCGCTCCCAACGGTGATACCACCAACACTCCCGCCACTGATAAGGGTAATGCCGATACAGGTATTGAAGGCGTAGCCGTTGTAGCTGCTATTGCCGTTCTCGCAGGCGGTGCGGTTGTTATTGCCA
>Ga0137308_100904_pt1 | contig 37317 bp, 36 predicted proteins | sample Inofrocosms_June_FD_97181 | JGI IMG/M metagenome (GOLD analysis project Ga0137308, IMG submission 97181) | Mouse cecal microbial communities from Vienna, Austria - N-Acetylneuraminic and N-Acetylglucosamine D2O microcosms_June | ecosystem: Host-associated > Mammals > Digestive system > Large...
CCTTATTCATGACAATAGAATGCATAGGGCGTTTTTCTGTTGTCCTGCGATAATTAAGATCAGGAGGAATCTATGAAAGAAAAGTATGAATCATTGGCACTTGTACAGTTAAAAGAGCTCGCAAAGGTACGCGGGCTTAAAGGTACATCTTCCATGAAAAAAGCCGAACTGGTGGAGGCCATGTTGGCTGAGGATGAAAGGATAAAGAAGCAGGAGGCGGAAGAAGCTCCGAAACAGGAGGCTGTAAAGGAAAGCGGAGAGAGCGCGCCGGAGCCTGCGCGCAAGCGCAGTGTTGTGACGAATAAGCGGCCGTCTTCTTCCCAGCAGCGGAGTGCTTCCGCGCATAAAATGGTGAGGGATGAGAGCGGTTATAAGGCAGAGTCTGCAGCCGAGCGTATGAAGAAAGCGGAGGAACCGCCTGCGGCATCCGTATCGGCCCAGCCGGCATCGGTCCAGCAGACGCCGCCCAAGACAGCGCCGGGGACACCCGCGCCTGCGGTGTCTCAGCAGGCACCGTCCCCCGCGCCGTCTCAGCAGACACAGGCGGGAACCCAGCAGCCTGCGTCTGCCGCTGCATCCGCGCAGACACCGCCTCAGACACCTGCGCCTGCAACGCAGCAGCGTACCACTCGTTCCACGGAGGTCTATGACGAGAAGACATATCCCAAGGAGCTTGACAGCGGCGAGGAGGCCAGCGGTATTCTGGAAGTCATGCCGGACGGCTATGGCTTTATCCGTTGTGAGAACTATCTGCCAGGGGAGAATGATGTCTATGTGGCTCCCAGTCAGATCAGGCGCTTCGGGCTTAAGACAGGGGACATTCTGCGGGGCAACAAGCGCATCAAGACTCAGCAGGAAAAGTTCAGCGCACTGCTGTTTATCCGTACTATCAACGGGTATACCATTGAGGAGGCGTCCAAGCGTAAGGCCTTTGAGGATATGACGCCCATCTTCCCCGATGAGCGCATCCGCCTGGAAACCCCGGGCAGCAGCGTGGCCATGCGGGTTATGGATCTGGTCAGTCCTATCGGCAAGGGACAGCGCGGCATGATTGTATCTCCCCCCAAGGCAGGTAAGACGACCCTGCTCAAAGAGGTGGCAAAGTCTATTCTGCGCACGGATCCCAATGTGCATATGCTGATACTGCTCATTGACGAACGTCCCGAGGAAGTGACGGATGTGAAAGAGGCTATTATCGGCACCAATGTAGAAGTCATCTATTCCACATTCGATGAGCTGCCCGAGCATCACAAGAGAGTGTCCGAGATGGTCATCGAGCGCGCGAAACGCCTGGTGGAGCATAAAAAGGACGTCATTATCCTGCTGGACAGCATTACGCGTCTGGCAAGAGCATACAATCTGGTAGTACCGCCCAGCGGGCGCACTCTTTCCGGCGGTCTGGATCCTGCGGCGCTCCATATGCCCAAGCGGTTCTTCGGCGCAGCCAGGAACATGCGCGGCGGCGGCAGCCTGACGATTCTGGCCACGGCCCTGGTGGATACGGGCAGCAAGATGGACGATGTCATCTATGAGGAATTCAAGAGTACGGGCAATATGGAAATGATTCTGGACAGAAAGCTGTCCGAGAAGCGTATCTTCCCGGCCATCGACCTGGCCAAGTCCGGCACCAGAAGAGAGGACTTGCTTCTGACCAGCGAAGAGCTGGATGCCATCAATATTATGCGGAGGGCTTTGAACGGATTAAAGTCCGACGAGGCCACAGACCGGATTCTGGATATGTTTGCCCGGACCAGGAACAACAATGAATTTGTCCAGATGGTAAAAAGAAACAAATTTATTTAAAATAAGACTTGCAACTGCGCTGTCCTTATGCTACAATAATAGCGCTGTTTGTGGTTCCATAAGCAGTGCGGATGTGAACGAGATTACCTAAAGCTTCGCAGCTGCGAATCTATTTATAGAGAGGTGAACAAGATGAAGGAAGGAATCCATCCTAAGTACTATCAGGCAACCGTGACATGTAACTGCGGGAATACTTTCGTGACAGGCTCTACCAAGCCTGAGATTCACGTTGAAGTTTGTTCCAAGTGCCATCCGTTCTACACCGGCCAGCAGAAGACAGCCAGAGCCGATGGACGTATTGAGAAGTTCAACAAGAAATACGGCGTCAAATAGGAATCGCAGGAAAGGTTGGGGTGATTGCATCTCAACCTTTTTCACATGATATCAGAGAGCTTTAGCGGATGGCTTTTTCAGAGAGGCCTCAGCTAAAGCTATTTGAGATGGAAATGAAGAAATGCATTCATTGAAGAAATGCATTCATTGAAGACATACATTCATTAAGGAAGAGCATTCATCGGAGGAAAGAGTATGGCAAAGAAGAGCCGTTATTCCGGCATCGGCGGGCAGGCTGTGCTGGAGGGTATTATGATGAAAAACAAGGAAAAATATGCTGTGGCCGTGCGGCGGCCTGACGGAGGTATCAGCGTAGAGACGGGCAATGAAACAGGGATCCTGCCCGGCAGCAAGTTAAAGGAGATTCCTTTTGTCAGAGGTATATTTAATTTCATAGATTCATTGGTACTGGGCATGAAATGCCTGAATTTTTCCGCCTCTTTTTATGAAGAGGAAGAGACTGCGGACGAAAAACATTCCGGGGAGAAAAAGCAGAAGAATGAGACCGGAGAAAAGCTTTTATCGGCGCTGGTCACCTGCTTTGCCATTGTGCTGGCACTGGGGATTTTCGTGGTGCTGCCTTATTATCTGTCTTCTCTGCTGAAAGACTCTCTGCGGAATCAGTCGCTGTTAGCCATTATTGAAGGTGTCATGCGTATCCTGATTTTTATTCTCTATGTAACAGGGATCAGCCTGATGAAAGATATCAGGCGGTTATACTGTTATCACGGGGCGGAGCATAAGTGTATCAATTGCATTGAGCGGGGGAGACCTTTGACTGTGGAGAATGTGATGCGCAGCTCCAGGCTTCATAAAAGATGCGGAACCAGCTTTATCTTTTTTGTATTTCTGGTGAGTATTGTATTGTTTTTCTTCATTCGGGTGGAGAATCCTGCGGCCAGGGTGGCAATCAGGATTGCGCTGATGCCTGTGGTGGCGGGAATTTCCTATGAGATTATCCGGCTGGCGGGACGCAGCAGCAATATTTTCATACAGATTCTCTCTGCGCCGGGCATGGCGATTCAGCGGATGACTACAAAGGAGCCGGATAAAAGTATGGCAGAGGTGGCTATCGCCGCAGTGGAAGCCGTATTTGACTGGAAGCAGTATTTAAGGGACAACTTTGGGTATGAGACAGAGGACTCCGAGGGAGAGGATGACTGACGCATGACATACGGGGAAATATATCATTGGGGAAAGCACAGGCTGGAAAGCGCCGGAATTCCTGAGGCGCAGTTGGATGCCAGACTTTTGCTGGAGTATGTCTGCGGGACTGGGCGCAATGACTTGCTGGTTCATGGGGACAGAATGTTAGAAGTCCGGGAGCAGGAGCGTTATCGCGAACTGATTGCCGGGCGGGAGAAAAGGATTCCTCTGCAGCAGCTTACGGGGGTGCAGGAGTTCATGGGACTGGAATTCTCCGTGAATGAGCATGTGTTGATTCCCAGGCAGGATACGGAGATTCTGGTGGAAGAGGCGCTGCGGAATCTGCATGACGGTATGCGGATCCTGGATCTGTGTACGGGGTCCGGATGTATCCTGATCAGTCTTCTGCACTATTCCAATGACTGCGAGGGCGTAGGGACGGATATTTCCGGGGAAGCGCTGGAGACTGCAAAGCGGAACGCGGAAAAGCTGTTGGAGAGGCGTGTTTACTGTCAGTGGGACGATGTGGTGTGCAGGCCCGGCAGCATCTCGTTCATACAGAGTGATCTGTTTGAGCGGGTGCAGGGAAAATTTGATATGATCGTATCTAACCCTCCGTATATTCCCGGGGAGGTAATTTGTACTTTGATGCCAGAGGTGAGAGAGCATGAGCCTGTGCTTGCACTAGACGGCGGCGGGGACGGCCTTTTCTTCTATCGCAGGATAACGCAGGAGAGCAGGGAGTATCTTGTGGGCGGCGGAATGCTTTTTCTGGAGATCGGATATGATCAGGCCGGGGATGTCAGGGAGCTGATGGAGAAAGCGGGTTTTCTGGAGATAAATGTGGTGAAAGATTATGCGGGGCTGGACCGGGTGGTGTATGGGACGCTGGGCTGGGGACAGGTAAGTTTAGGGGCTGCTTCTGCAGCAGAATGAGAGGAAATATGTTCGATAAATTAGAAGATTTGCTGATTCGGTTTGAAGAGATTTTAAGCGAGCTCCATGAGCCTACGGTGGCTGCCAATCAGGAGCGGTTCCGGAAGCTGATGAAAGAGCAGAGCGATCTGACACCCATTGTGGATGCTTACATGGAATATAAGAAGTGCGGACAGGAAATTCAGGACTCTCTGGAGATGCTGGAGGGAGAGAGCGATGAGGAAATGCGGGAAATGCTAAAGGAGACTTTGGGCGAGAACAAAAAGCGCGTGGAGGAGCTGGAACAGGAGCTGAAGATTCTGCTGCTTCCAAAGGATCCGAATGATGATAAGAATGTAATTGTAGAGATCCGCGCCGGTGCGGGCGGAGATGAAGCGGCGCTGTTTGCGGCGGAGATCTATCGGATGTATGTGCACTATGCGGAGAGCCAGCGCTGGAAAGTGGAGACATTGAACGTAGATGAAATCGGCATTGGAGGCATGAAAGAGGTACAGTTTACCATAATCGGCCAGGGCGCATATTCCAAAATGAAATATGAGAGCGGCGTCCACCGCGTACAGCGTGTGCCGGAGACGGAGAGCGGCGGGCGCATCCACACCTCAACCATCAGCGTGGCGGTGATGCCGGAAGTAGATGAGGACATTGATATTGTTATCGATGAAAAGGATATCCGTATAGACGTTATGCGTGCGTCCGGAAACGGGGGTCAGTGCGTGAATACTACGGATTCCGCAGTGCGTCTGACCCATTATCCCACTGGCATTGTGGTGTACAGCCAGACGGAGAAGTCCCAGCTGCAGAACAAGGCCAAGGCCTTTGCGCTGCTGAAGTCAAAGCTGTACGACATAGAGCAGCAGCAGCGTCATGACGCGGAAGCGGAGCTGCGCCGCAGCCAGATCGGTACGGGAGATCGCTCCGAGAAAATCCGCACCTACAATTTTCCCCAGGGCCGCGTCACGGACCACCGCATAGGCCTGACTATCTATAAGCTGGATAAGGTCATGAACGGAGATATCCAGGAGATCCTGGACGCCTGCATCGCCGCCGACCAAGCGGCAAAGCTAGTAAAGATGGGAGAAAACTAAAGACAGCTTGGTCGTACGACCGAAGCGGCAAAGCTAGTGAAAATGGGAGAAAACTAAAGATAGCTTGGTCGTACGACCGAAGCGGCAAAGCTAGTGAAAATGGGAGAAAACTAAAGACAGCCTGGTCGTGCGACCGAAGCGGCAAGGCTAGTGAAAATGGGAGAAAATCATTATGCTGAAAGCGCAGATGGCAGGTATCAAATGTTCTGCCGGGAAATTTATTCAAGAGAACAAAACATTCTTGAAGTGGATGATGCTTTTTTCTGTGGTCATCTATTTTAGACTGATGGCTGAGGAGTTGGTCAACTGCTATGACGGCATCTGGGAGGGCTCCTATCATGTGGCGGGAGCATGGGAGCTATCTCTTGGAAGATGGTTTTGGTATTACATTGACCGTCTTCGTTTTGGGGTGAGCAGCGACCCAATGGCTTCCCTGATCGCGCTTGGATGTTTTTCACTGGGACTTACCTTTTGCTTTGACCTATTTGAATCTGAATCTAAGGGGTTCCCCCGCTATCTGGCAGGGGGGCTGTTTCTATGCAGTCAGTCAGTTCTTATCAATCTGTCCTATCGTTATATGTCTCCTACCTTTGGGATTGCCTATATGCTGGGCATGCTTGGAGTATGGATTTGCGCTAGAATAAAGAATTTCTTCGGGGGAATGCTGGCTGGTTCTGTGTGCATTTGCCTGAGCCTGGGGGCATATCAGGCTTTTATCGGATGTATCTGCCTGGCCGTAATTGGTTGGTGTATTACAAAAGCAAAAGATATTTCTGTCAATGTATTACTATTGCTTGTAAAAGGGGGCGGAGCGATTCTTCTGGGCGGAATTGAATATCTGTTAATGTGGAATTTTCGGCTGTGGCTCTGTCATGTGGAGAAGAGCAGCTATGCGGGGGCAAGCACGTATTCCTTTTTAAATACGATTTTAAAGCTTCCGGAGCGCTTGAATGCCGTTATGCAGTGGTTTGTGTTATATTATAAAGGAATCGTCTGCAAAACTCTTTATTTTGGCGGCTTGAAGTTATATCTGCTGTTCTTTGTCCTTGCAGCTGTGATACTTGCCATTGACATATGGAGCGTGCTGAGATGCAAAAAACGCAACGGCATTGTTTATTTGCTGTTGGCGGCGCTGGTACCTATAGCAGTGGGGGCTGTGCTTTTGGTGGCTACAGAGACATATCTCAGTACCCAGATGACAGGTGCATATGCTTTTGTGATACCGGTATTTTTGCTGATTATGGCCGCGGCAGCAAAAAAGAGCAAGCTATTAAAGGCCATAAACATAGTGGCATCTCTGGTAGCGGTTGTTATTCTGTATTCTTCTTTTCTACAGGTACAGGTTGATCAGAAGACGATGTCGGAGACCAGGAAATCCTCAATGAATGTGGTTGCAGAGATTCATGAGCGCCTGGGGGCGGAAGAACTCCTGTCCGAGGAACTGAGGTACTGTTTCATCGGTACACCGGCTGGGAACTCCATGTATTACAGGTCAGAGACATTTTGGAATGCAAATGGATATACTTATATCGGAGGTGGGTGGCTTGATGCTGCCTCTATTACAAGATCATGGAATGGGCTCGTGCATGATATCTGCCAGATTCAGATTAATATCTGTCCCGCGGACGAATACGAGAGACTGTCCCAGGATGAGCGCGTTAACAGCATGCCGGTGTTCCCGGAGGAGGGCTCTATCATTAGAATTGGGGATGTGGTAGTAGTCAAAGTGAGTTAATGAAATTTCTGATTCTTTGCATCGCCGCGACGTGTTAGGCTGCGATGCAAAGAATTTTTTGATTCCCGGCTTGCGTATATGCGTTTTTTATGCTATAGTAAAAACCCGTTTTAAACACTTGAATAGTTTACAAAAGCCGATATCCCGCATAAACACTGGGATTGTCGGCTTTTCTAAAGGGCAGAAATGTTGTATGTGAACCCTATGTCAAAATTTTTTTGAGTTTTCCGTTCAGGTCTTTGGGTCTGTAGTGGAGTTTGTCTAGCCCCAGCTGGGTCATTTCAGACAGGGCATCAAGTGTTCTGCTTCCGTTATAAAGGGCCATGTACTCAACATCATGTATATTAGTAACATTCATATTCTTTAATGTGGAGATCAGGTTCTCTGTTGTCACATGAGTCTTTTGGTCATCTAGCTTTGCTTCCAGCAAACGGTATACCAACAGCGCTGTGTAGCAGATCAAAAAATGTGCCTTTATACGGTCTGGAAGCCTGTGGTTGATCGGTCTGCCGGAAAAATTTGTTTTCATGATCCGGAAACAGTCTTCGATCCGGTATCTTTTGTGTGAAACTGCCAGTATGTCTTTTGCCGGATCCATCAGGTTGGTTGCAACAGCATAATAGCCGTCATATTTTTCTTCTTCAGCAATCTTTTCTTCATCAAGCTTATACTCAACTGTTGCCTTTTCACCTGATTTCGTCTGAGAGATTCTCTTCATGAATCTTCTGACATCGTTCGGGCCTTTTTTTATTTCTTCCGGGTCTTTCAGCTCCAGAAGTTTTTTGGCCCGTTCTATCTGGCGGTTCCGTACAGTTCTCTGGTATTCCATCATTTTACGGGAGAAAGTGACAATAATCCTCTGCTCCAGGATGCCGGTAGCCTTCACCTTTTTTGTCCGGCCATTTTTCAGTATTTTTTCTTCGTAAAGTCCCAGGTCAACAGCCCTGTCAGCAGCAATCACTTTATAGGCAGAGTCATTGTACAGGCCGAGGTTCTTTTCATCCTGTTTATCAAACTTTTTCATGTCGCTGATCTTAACAGGTTCGTCATTAGAGAGCAGGCGGTATTCAAAGTCATTAAATACGGCTTTTTTCAGCGTGTCACTGAGCTTTTTGACTGATTGTGTGACGATGAAGGCCCTGCCGCCCATGCTGTTGAACTTGCGGATGTTATAGGAACCCAGGCCGGCATCGGCACAGTAGATAAATTTGGCGTTATCCAGCATTTTCAGGACTTCCTTTTCCAGCGGGACGGCGGTGAGCTGTTCGCTGGTATTTCCCGGGTGCAGACACATGGTGATGGGGATTCCGCGGCTGTCCATGAAGAGTCCCATTTCAACGATGGGGTTGGGCCGGTGTTCCTTACTGAGGCCAAATTTCCGCAGGCCGCTTATGGTTTCGCCGGTAACCTCATCCACCACATCCTCGTCGGGCTGTTCGCATTCGCAGTAGAAGTTTGTGCAGTCATAATAGAGGACAGATGTGTCCCTCTTTGCAACAGAACTGCTGTTTTTATAAAGCCATGCCAGATAGCCATCGTAATTGTCTGCCAGCAGATCCATGAACCGGAGGATGTGCTGGTAATCGAAAGAGGGCTGTTCATAATAGGAAGAGAGCCTTCCCCATGTGGCAAATTTGGAGGCAGGGTCCAGGATCCTGGCATAGGTCAGGAAGCGTGACACTGTATAAGAGTCAAAAGTGATCTTCCTGCCATCGGTTATCTGTTTAAAGAATTCTTTTAGCTTTAAGTCCTTCATGATGTACTGGAGGAAAAAATAGCCGGTGTTTACCCATGTGGGGGAAGATATGTCATCGTCTGAATGTTTAACCCTTTCGTTAAAATCGGCAGTCAGGTCAAAGGCGACCCTGCCAACACGGTATTCCTCATTCAACTTCCGGATCTCTTCTTTTACATATGCGAGAGGGTCATCTGTAATTTTCAGGAGTTCAGAATGCTTGCCGAATTTCTTCACGTTTTTGGAGGTTACTTTCTTACCGTTCCGAAACCCCTGCTGTCCATAGTATGTAGGGTCTTTGAGCCGCTTGTCATAGTATAGTTTCATAACATGCCCTCCTCTACCCTTAAGTATACCATAAACATGCAACACATGCAACAATATATTTGCAAAATTTGACAAAAAAATACAGGCTTTATGCGGCCTGTGGCGATTTTCCCTTTATTCAACTGTTGAACTCCCGTTTTTTGATTCCCGGCTTGCGTATATGCGTTTTTTATGCTATAGTAAAAATACAAATTTACAAAGCCGAGTTCGGGGATTTGTGAATTTGTGGATTGCACAGGATAAAACAATCGGAGCAATGTCATTTGCATTCCGAATGAAACATCTATATTCACTACAATGGAAACAAATTGTTTCCATATACCGGCTTTTCGCCATTTATTCAAAAGGGACAGCAAAATAAGATACAGACAGGCGAAAGGCGCTTTCTCCTGTCTGTAGAGGAACAGGAGGAGTCATGGAAAGAAACGAAAACGAATTGTCTGCCATGAACGGACAGACAGGGGGAACTCACAAAGTAAAAGCAAATTCTGAATCGATTCATGAAAAAGGAAAGGATAGCCAGCACAATCGGGATATCAACAGTAAAACAGTGTTTGGCAATTCCGTTCTGTGCGCACAGTTTTTGCGGGACAATTTTGATATACCCATATTGCGGGATGTACAGCCTGAGGATATCGAAGATGTTTCGGAACGGTATCACCCTTATCTGGGCACGGAGTTCGATTCCGATACTGTAAAGAAGATACGGATTCTTGATATTGAAAAGGGAAAGAAGACCGGAAGCAATCAGCCGCCTTTCCTTGTTTCCCTCATAGAGCATAAAAGCTTTGTGGACTATGATGTGTCCATGCAATTATTGCGGTATATGGTATGTATATGGACAGAGTACCGCAGGGAGAGGGAGGCAGTGAAAGAAGGCTGTAGTGGCCGAAAAGGATTCCGGTATCCTGTGATTATTCCGATTGTATATTATGAGGGGAGGTCGGAATGGACAGCGGATATCCGGCTGGGCAGCCGGATAGGAGGCAGTGACAGAAGAGATGTATTTCAGGGATTTCAGAAATGGATCCCGGATTTTCAGTATAATGTAGTTCGGATTCATGATTACAGTGACAATGAGCTTTTGGAGAGAGGGGACGAGATGTCCCTGATCATGTTGGTGAACAAAATACAGGACACGGCAGATCTGGAACACTTCATACGGATCCCACCGGACAGACTAAACAGGATCATTAGGGATAGCCCGGAGCAAGTGGTGGACATTCTGGCTTGGGTCATGGAAAGCCTGTGTTTTAAGATAGAGGCGCCTGCGGAAGACAGGATCCAATGTGTCCGGAAAGTGAGAGAGCGGAAAATGGGATATCTGTTTGAGAATATGCAAAAAATCAGTATAACGGAACAGCGGCAGAAAGTGGAAGAAGAGAAGAAAAAAGTAGAAGAGGAAAAGCAGAAAGTAGAAGAGCAGAAGCAGAAAGTAGAAGAGCAGAAGCAGAAAGTAGAAGAGCAGAAGCAGAAAGTAGAAGAGCAGAAGCAGAAAGTAGAAGAGCAGAAGCAAAAAGTAGAAGAGCAGAAGCAGAAAGTAGAAGAGCAGAAGCAGAAAGTAGAAGAGCAGAAGCAGAAAGTAGAAGAGGAAAGACAGAAAGTGGAAGAGGAAAAGCAGAAAGTAGAAGAAGAGCGCCAAAAGGCAGAGGAAAAGCTTCGGCTTGCAGAGGAAATGATAAAGCGATTACAGGAAGAAAGATCAGGGGAAAAGTGAAGAGCATAGAGTGCTGCTGCAAGGATTGCGGAATAAAAGCCTATTTATGGATGGGAAAGGGAGGACGCTTATGTTTACGCGCCAGTTGATGGAAAAAATGGAGGGGCCGTTCAGGGAGCTGCTTGTGCGCATGGAAGCAGGCGGCTGTGCCAAAAAGGCAGCACAGATGGCGAACATGGTGCAGGCAGCTTCTGAGCCGGAGGAAGAAAATGGATGGAAGCAGGAGGGGCAGGAAAGTCACATCCATGTGGCGGAAGCCCTGAAATGCCTGTATGCATCCATGCCGGTGAGCGATGCGGTGGACTATCCGGCTGAGCTTTTCCGGGCATTCGCCAGACACGGAGTTTTCCTGTGGGAAAAAGGTCCCTTTGCGGGCTGTGTTCCGGAGAGGTTGTTTGCCGGATATGTGCTTCATCATCGTGTAAACAATGAAGAAATAACGGAACACCGGAAATTCTTTTACGGAGAGTTAAAGGACAGAATTGCCGGAATGGATATGCGGCAGGCTGTGCTGGAGGTTAACTATTGGTGCGCCTCTCAGGCTACATACAGGGCAACGGATGAGCGCACGGCCGGCCCCATGAGCGTATACAACTGCGCATATGGGCGCTGCGGGGAGGAGTCCACTTTTTTGGTATCGGTGCTCCGCAGTCTGGGCATTCCGGCCAGACAGGTATATGTACCCTTTTGGTCCCACTGCGATGACAATCACGCATGGGTGGAGGCATGGTGCGACGGGGAATGGAATTTTGTGGGCGCATGCGAGCCGGAGGAGGTTCCAAACAGGGGATGGTTTTTGGGGGCGTCCTCCAGAGCCATGCTGGTGCATTCTAAATGGCTGCTTCCCGTGGAGGAAGAGGGCATGGAGAAAGATGCCACCCAGGTGCTGCCCGGCAATGATATGTGTCATGTGCTGAACCATATAGGCCGCTATGCCAAAACCACAGGGCAGGAAGTGGCCGTATACGACAGGGCGGGGCAGCCGCAGCCGGATGCGGAGGTGTGCTTTGAGGTGATAAACGGCTCCTGTTATAGGGAAATAGCCTCAGTGCGTACGGATGAAAACGGAAAATGCCTGCTCCAAACCGGATTTGGCAGCCTCCATATCACCGCGTCAAAGGACGGCGCATATGGAGAGGCTTTGGCGGATACCAGACAGGGAAAATGTTGTGAGATCTTTTTGAATAATACATTGCCACAGTCTGACCAATGGGAACAATTCACTTTTTTTGCCCCGGAAGATTCTGACTATAACCATGTAATGGTATCTGATAAAGAAAAAAGCAGGGGCAGAAAACGGCTGGAGGAGATGAACCGTCTGCGCCAGGAGAAAGAAAGCCGCTTCTATGATGAGGCACTGGCCGGGCAGGCAGTGTCCGGCATGGATGCCTCTGAGAGGGACAGAGGCATTGCCATTATGAAAAAGGCCTGCAGGAACCAATGGGAAGTAGCAGAATTTCTTGCAAAGCCCACGAATGGAACATATCCAAAGCGGTGGAAGCTGGCAGTGCTGGAAAGCTTGCGGGAAAAGGACTACCGTGACATTACGGCAGAAATCCTGGAGGAGAGCTGCCTGGAGGCTGCGGCCTGGAAAGAGACCTGTCCGGATTCTTTGTTTGTACCTTATATTCTCTGCCCCAGGGTGGAGAATGAGATGCTTCGCCCTTTCCGGCGCTTTATTCGTGGCTGGCTGGAACGAGAAAGCGCTGTATGCGGCAGGAACCTGACGGAGGAAATCCGCAGGGATCCGGCAGCGGCATGGCGGCTGGTAAAGGAGAGGATTACATCCGATAAAAAGGCAGAATACGGAAACCTTGTGACCTCTGCGCAGGGAGCGCTTAAGAGCGGTTATGGAAGCATGGCCACACATAGAAATGTCTGTATACAGATTTTGAGGACTCTGGGGATACCGGCCAGACTGGATCCGATTGAGGGGCTGCCGGAGGCGTGGATGAGTTCCGGCAGAACGCGGAAAGCCGGTTGGACGGCGAAGGACGACAACATGGCGAATGCTGGCAGAGCGCGGAACGTGGGCAGCGAAACGGCAGCAATGTCCGGCAGGGAGCATGCCATGCCCGAGCCGGACGGACGATTTGTGTCTCTGGAGCGTCAAGAGGGAAGCGGCCGGATTGTAGTCTCCGGACAAAGAGATGTGGTATGGAATTACTCCGGAAACTGGACACTGTCCCGTTTTGACGGTGAGGCGTATCGCACTCTGAGGTCGGAATCCTGGATCCAGGACAGGTTTGACATTGCTATTTCCTTTCCCGCAGGAAGATATAGGGTATTGACCACAAACCGTCTTCCAAACGGCAATATCCTTGCAAAACAGCTCTGTTTCGAACTGAAAGAGGGAGAGGAGCGGGAAGTCTGCCTGGAACTGGCAGAGGCAGAACCCTCGGATATGCTGACAGACTTTTCCGTTACGGACTTTGTCCTGAAAAAAGAGGATAGGGAGGCCTGCAGGATTTCGGATTGCGTGAAAGACAACGGTGGCCTGTTCATTTGGCTGGGGGAGGACGAGGAGCCTACGGAGCATATTTTGAACGAGATATACCAGCGCAGGGAAAGCTATGCGGCAATAAGGGCTGGCTTGTTCCTGGTGGCTGCCCGCCCGCAGATGCGGGAAAATCCTGCGTGCAGGCGAGTGTTGGAGGCGCTGCCGAAGATAAAGCTGTTGTATGATGATTTCGGGGCCAACATGGAGGCTTTGGCCCGCAGTCTGTACCTGGAACCGGGAAAGCTGCCGCTGGCAGTGCTGATTGACCAAAGAATGCGGGGAATTTACAGTGTGGCCGGTTACAATGTGGGAACCGGAGATATGATTGTGAAGCTGATCGCCATGATGAAAGTAAATGCCAGGAGCGCAGCAGGAAACTAAGTGTAAGGATATTTGAGGGAATTTTTGGACGCTTTCCGGGCGGAGGGCATCCGCGTAGGCCTGTACTATTCCATCATTGACTGGCGACAGTTGGAAAGTAAAGGAACTGGTGGAGATGGTTCGCTCCATTCGGCCGGATATTATCATTGACAACCGACCGGAGAGAAGCGGCGAGGGCGCAGGTTCTATCCGAACACTGAATCCCACCTCTTATGCCGGGGACTTTGCCTCGCAGAAGCAGATGATCCCCCCCGGAGGGCATTCGGGACGAAGCCGGCAATCCCATCCCCTGGGAGGCCTGCATTACTCTGAACAACAATTGGGGCTATGCTGCCCATGATCATCACTACAAATCTGCGAAGATACGGTGGTGGAAATCTATCTGAAAGAAGAGTGCGAAGATTTGCTAAGCGGTCAGGAGAGGGCATAGTCCGCCTCTTTGGGACGCCCGAAAATCAGGAAACCTGTAATAAAATCGGAAGATATAAAAAATGGGCTGCCGCCTGCATGAGCATATCAGCAGGCAGCAGCCCATTTTCGATGCTTTCTATGTTTTCCGTAAGATGATCTGCTTAATTTTTGCCCTCTTTGGGAGCACGCACCATAAACAGGCTGATCAACAGAGCCACGATATACAGCACGACAGTCACATACAGCACATTCTGATACCCCACGGGATTGACCTGGATGCCATGGAGGTCGAAGAACTCCCCTGTATGGTCCACGATCCAGTTGGCCATCTGATTGCCGGTGAGGCCTGCGATGGCCCAGGCGGAAAGGGTCAGGCCATGGATGGCGCTGATATTGCCCATACCGTAGTGGTCGGACAGTAATGTAGGCACATTGGAAAAGCCGCCGCCGTAGCCGGCGTTCACTACGAAGATAAGACCCAGCACCAGGATCACAAGCAGGGTATTGCCCTCCCCGTTCTTGATCCCCCCGGTTACCATGACAATGGCAGTGAAAGCAATGGAGAGGATGAAGATCAGCTTGTAAATGGTATTCCTGTCTTTCATCTTGTCAGCCCATGCGGAGAAGCCCAGACGGCCGCCCGCATTGAAGATGGCGGATACGGTGGAGATGATTCCGGCAGCGCCTGCCAGGCCGATGCACTTCACGATCATCTTCTCCTGGGAGATCAGAGCCAGGCCGCAGGTGATGTTGATGTAGAACATCAGCCAGATGCCGATATAGTTTGTGATAGGCCTGGACTTGATGACGTCCAGCATGCCCTTGCCTTTTTCCGCTTTCTGGGGCTCGTGCCAGGAGGCGGGCTTATGCAGCAGGAGATGTCCTGCGAACATCATGATGAAATACACTACGGCCAGGATCAGGAACATCTTGTAGATGCCGCCCTCCCCCAGATTGTCCAGCATAGCCTGCATGATAGGGCTTGCAATGGCCTTTGCGGCACCGAAGCCTGCCACGGCAAGTCCTGTGGCCAGGCCTTTCCTGTCCTCGAACCAGAGCATCAGGGTCTTTACAGGGGACAGATAGCCCGTGCCCAGGCCGACGCCCATGATAAAGCCATAGCAGATGTAGATGCCGACCAGCGCCAGCGGGCTGTGCTGATGGGTACCGCCATAGTAAATGAAGAATCCGGTTCCTGCCATGCCGCAGGCAAAACAGATGGAGGCGATAAGGGAGGACTTATGGATGTCCTTTTCCACGATATTGCCCAGGAAAGCCGCCGACATTCCCAGGAAGAAGATGGCGAAGCTGAATGCCCATTCCGTGGCTCCTTTGGAGAAGCCGATGTAGTCCGCGATTTCCTGACTGAAGATGGACCAGCAGTAGACTGTACCGATACTGCAATGGAGGAGCAATGCCGGAATGGCGGCATTTACCCATTTGTTTTGTTTGCTTTTCATGATGTACCTCGTTTCCTTTTATGTATTTTATTCCACAACCATTAAATGTAATGTGTAGCCGCCTATTATTGTACTCGCAATTCCGCTAAAATGCAAGCCCATTCTTCCAGGAAAAAGCGGTAGGTAAAGCGGCAAAAAGGACTGCCAAAAGGGCCGCGGGAAGAACTGCGAAAAAGGCGGCAAGGCAACGTAAAAAGCGACGGCAGAAACAGACCCGGAAACAGACGCAAAGGGGCAGGGTATTGCATAAGCCGCTGCTTTGTGACATAATCAGAGAAACCGGTGGGCAGAAAAGAGTATCCGGGATACAGCATCAGTGGAGGGAAAGAGGAGACGATGGGAGAAAATCGATATTTTCAGAAAGCGCTTGCAGATTTTGTCCATGAGGCGGCATACGGCGGTGCGGTCCGTCACCTGGCAGACAGGGGGTATACGGCAAAGCAGATTACGGATCGGCTGGACTTTCCTGCGCCCTATGAAAAGGTGCGCCAGGCAGTGTGGGAACATCTGGCGGATACGGGTGTCATACTGCTGGAGGAGCCCGGCAGCGGCAGGCAGAAAGAGAAAGCTTCCTATGTAAAGGAATACGACAGACACGGCAAGCCCACGTTCCGCCGGGTGTCTTGCTCCAAAAGGGAGCCGGAGCCTGTCTGCTGGAGAGAGACGTTTCTGGAGGCCGGAAAGGATGCCTGGGCCGGGGGACTGCCGGCACTGCTTGCGGCGAAGCTGGCGGAAAATGGGGAGGCATTCTCCTATGTCACCTGCGACTTCGGGACGGTGGCGGCCAAAGAGCCGGAACAATACGAAAGGATGCTGCAGGCCCTGGGCGATGAGCGGGAGTATGTGGAGGGGCTGCCCTGGGAGAGACGCAGGGTCTATCACAGACTTGACTTGCGCATGAGGAAGATTCTGGCGGTGCTTATCTTGGCCGGATGGTATCATGGGGAACTCTTTTTTGTAAAGACAAAAGATAAGATAAAGATTGGGGAGGAAAGAAGATGATTCGGCTTATAAAGGAACTGGACGGCAAAATACTGGATATGGGCGGCGGCGGTGAAGGTGTAATCGGCCGGCTTTACCGGGAGCAGGTTACTGCCATTGACAATTGTCAAGAGGAACTGGACGAAGCGCCGGGAGGATATGAGAAAATATGCATGGATGCCACGGACTTGTCATTTGCCGATGCTTCTTTTCGGCATGTAACCTGTTTTTATGCGCTGATGTTTATGGGGACAGAAGAGCAAAAGCAGGCAATTGGGGAAGCGGCACGGGTTTTGGAAAACGACGGCCTGCTCCATATCTGGGACTGTGACATCGCATCTGCATATCCGGAGCCTTTCTGCGTTGATGTGGAGATTCAATTGCCAACGGAACATATTTCCACCACCTATGGCATAGGGAAGGCGGATGCCCAAGATCGGGATACAATCGCCCAAATGTGTCGGGATGCGGGATTGCTGTTGGTTGCCGAAAGCGCTGGGAGCGATGGTTTCTATTTGTGCTATGAAAAGAAAATTTAGACAACTAAGATTTTATTGACAAATCCACGCCATGGTGCTACTATGTACTTAGCAATGCTAAATACTTGAATAATGGATTCAGACAAGTGTTTCCATGTAAATGTTCTCTATACAAGGACGGTGGCAGCTTGAAGCAGAAGTATGAACAGCAGATGAAGAAAGGCGTGTTGGAGATGCTGGTGCTGCAGCTTCTCTCGGAGGAAGAGAAGTATGGTTATCAGTTGATCTGCGAATTGAAAGAGAGGAGCAGTGAGATGTTCCTCCTCAAAGAGGGCACCCTGTACCCCATCCTGTACCGTATGGAGGACGATGGCCTGGTGGTAAGCAGATGGAGCCAGCCAAGGGGCAAAGAGGTGTCCAAGAAGTATTACTGCCTGGCAGAGGAGGGGCGGGATACTCTGGAGGAGCTTAAGTCCCTTTGGAAGACTTTTTCACGGACAGTGGACACAGTCCTGGGACAGAAGCCGGAGCGTGGGAATGACCGGGAGGACATGGCAGCGGAATATGTTGTGGCGGCAGGAAAGCCGGAACGCGGGGACGAAAAGCCAGGGAATTTATCTGGTCAGAATCCGTCTGCGGTACCCGGTGCGCGGGCAGACAATTGACGCTTGCCCGATAAAGCAGAGTGTTACAAAAGTAATTGAGGATTGGATATGCAGGTCAGGAGGAGAGAGTATGAACACAGGTAGAGTGATCGGATTTGTTATGTGGCTGGCAGGAGGATGCCTTTTAGTGGCATTGGGGATCGGCGCTTTCTTTGCGAGGAAAGAAGTGGGTTTCTTTAACAATGTAAAGCCGCTGCCCATGAGGGACGTGAAAGCCTATAACCGTGCGGTGGGAAAGCTGTTCATTGTGTATGGGATTCTTTTCGCGGCGTTAGGGCTGCCATTACTTTTCGGGCAGAACTCCGCATTGATTGTGATCTCCATTCTGGGCGTGATGGCGGAGACCATAGGGGCCATGGCGGTGTATATTTTGGTGATACAAAATAAATATGAGAGGAAGTAGGGGCTTTCATCGGATCAGGGGAAAGGATCGGTTTGAGATGACGAAGCAGCAATATATCAGGCAGGTGGGAAAGGCGCTGCAGTGCGCTCCGGCGAAAAAAGGGGAAATCCTCAGGCAACTGGATTCCGATATTGAGATTGGGCTGGACGAGGGGAGAGAACTGTGGGAGATTCTGGAGGAAATGGGGAGCCCCCGGGCTCTGGCCGGGGAATTCAACGAGAACCTTGATCCGGAGGAGCGAAATAGGGGGAGGCGCAGGAAATGGGTCAGGCGGATTCTATGTATCTTTGGGGCTATACTGGCGGCGCTGGCCGTAGGAGCGGGAATCATCTACTGGATGCTGCCGAAAGAGAGGAATATCGAAGACAGTAAAACTTTCGATGCGGCAACGGTACAGTCCCGGGCGGAGGAGGTCATCGCTCTGTTCAGCGCTCAGGAGTACGAGACCCTGGAGGGTTATGCCAGCGAAGAGATGCGGGAAGCTCTGTCCGGGACCTCTTTTTCCCACATCCGGGGCTACATCGGCGAGGATTGGGGAGAACTGCAAAGCATAGGCAGGATATACATGGCGGAGATTCACGAAAGGGGTAAAGTTTACGCGGCGGTGCAGGTAAATGTCTCCTATGAGAACGCTAATGTGACATTTACTATGAGCTTCAACCGGCAGATGGAACTGTACGGATTCTATGTGAAATAGAGAAATGAGCCGCGGAGGCGCGCCTGTGCCGCCGCTGTATGAGCCCGGCACGTGTCCGGGGTGTACGGACTATAAAAGGGGCGGGCGAGGAAGGAAAAAGTATGATTGGATTTTACGCGTGTATCGTGATGGTGCCCTGTTTCTGGCTGCTGTCTCTGTTCTTTGCCCTTGGCAAAAAGAGGGCCGCCAACTGGCTCAGCGGCTTCCACTGGCTGCCGGAGGAGGAGCGGGCAAAATACGACAGGGCGTGGATGGCCAGGGACGAGAGGAATGCCTGCTTTTTGTGGGGACTGATTATGCTGTTTGGCGCAATGGGAGCCATGTGGATCTCGGGCTGGGTGGCGCTGGCAGCCTATGGAATATGGATGGTGCTGTTTTTTAAGGATGTGCATCTTGATATGGACAAGGCTTTCGGAAAGTATAAGCTGCCGGAGGAGCAGCACAAAACCGGTCAGTAGACGGACGTAAAGAGTTATATTGCGAATAGAAACGGAAATGGGATAGAAACGAAAACACAAATAGAGACGATGAAATTTAGACCCATCGTAAAGGAGGAATGCATATGGGATTCTGGATCTTTATGGTATGCGCGAATTTAATGCTGCCGATTTTGATGATAATCTTCGGGGCGGTGTTTTTGCACTGGCCGCCCCGGGAAATCAACGGGTTCTACGGATACCGCACCGCGAAATCCATGAAAAGTCAGGAGGCATGGGATTTTGCTCAGATGTATTTTGGAAAAGTCTGGCTGCGGACAGGTCTGCTCATGCTGATTCCGTCCGTTCTGGCCATGCTGCCCTGTATGGGGGAGAGCGATGGAAAAGTGGGGCTGTGGGGCCTTATTCTCTGCACGGTGGAATGCGTTATCATGGTACTGTCCATTCTTCCCATAGAGCGGGCGCTGAAGCGGCGGTTTCCGGAAAGATAGACCGGATAACCAGAGGCTTCACCCTCTGAAATGCTCTCTGGTCTTCGCCATCCGCTCCGCGATTTTTACGCCGAAAGGACAGCGGCTCTCACAGCTCTTGCAGCCGATGCAGGCATCCGCGTTTGCGGAGAGCTGGTCATAGTGGGCTTTCAGAGAGGCGGGCAGCTCCTGCTGCATCATAGCCAGGTCGTAGAGCTTGTTCACCATGGCGATGTCGATGCCCGCCGGGCAGGGCGCGCAGTGGCCGCAGTAGGTGCACTGGCCGTAATAGCCGTGGCGGGGGGCATGGGCCAGAACGCTGGCGTAGTCCTTTTCCTCCATGGTGGCAGTCTCATAAGCCACGGCGGCGTCCACATGCGCTGGCGTGTCGTACCCTACCATGACGCTGGCCACGGCAGGCCTGGTCAGGCAATAGTGGATGCACTGCACAGGCGTCAGGGCCGCGCCGAAAGGGGAGCTCTCCGCGGAGAACAGTCTGCCGCCGGCGTATCCTTTCATGACAGTGATGCCTACCTCATTCTGTTCACAGAGTCTGTAGGCCTCCGCCCTTTCGGGGTTGATGCCGCCCAGGCTCTCATCGTAGGACTCCGCGAAGAAGTCGTCGATGTTTTCCGTGGGAGGCAGCATGTCAAAGGCCGGGTTCACGCTGAAGAGAATCATCTCAATGATGCCGCTCTCCGCCGCCAGCTTTGCCACGGCAGGGTTGTGGGTGCTCATGCCGATGTGATGTATGGTTCCGGCCTCTTTTAGCTCCCGGACATATGCCAGGAATTCCCCGTCCATGATTTTGCTCAATTCCCCGGGCTCGTCCACAAAGTGGATCATGCCTAAATCTATGTAGTCCGTCTGCATCCTGTCCAGGAGATCCTGAAAAGCGGCTTTGACTTTGGGCAGTTCTCTGGTGCGGACGTACTGGCCGTTCTGCCAGGTGGAGCCAATGTGGCCCTGGATATACCATTTCTCCCGTCTTCCGGCCAGGGCGTCTCCGATGTTGGTGCGCACGTTGGGCTCGGACATCCAGCAGTCCAGGATGTTGATGCCCGCCTCTTCACAGCGGTTAATGACCTGCTTTACTTCCTCCGCGCTATGGCGCTCCAGCCATTCTCCGCCCAGGCCAATCTCGCTGACCATGAGCCCTGTCTTGCCTAATTTCCGATAATTCATGTGCGGTTCCTCCTTGCGATTCTTATCATCGTCCTTTGTTCTGTGTATATACGGTATCATGCAATCTGCGCCAGGCGCTCCTTGACTGTCCTCAGTTCGCTCTCCGGTATGTTGACGCGAATCAGGAGCTGTTCCTTTTCGTTTTCGAGAGTCAACTCGATATTGGCGGCGCGCCGGTATCCGTTATCTGGTGTAAGTGCTAAAAGTATACCATATCCCGGATGCAAAGTCTATTTGATTCGAGGCAAATTTTCCCTAAAGTTTCTCTTGTTTTTGCCGAAATAAAAGACAGGAGTGCTGTATCCTGACAGTAAGACGGTACAGCCGACAGAAAAGTTGAATGAGGGCATCAAAGGAAGATGCTAAAAAAGCTATGGAGGGCAGAAAATGGAAAAAATAGGAAGCTATTATCAGAGCAGCATCTATAGTAAAAATGCGCAGAATGCAAAGGACGCAGACAGGACAAAAACGGAGAACGCCAAAAACACCAATGCTGCAAACGAGAGCAAAAAGACTCCCGTATTGAGCAAGGCCGCGCAGAACCTGCTGAAAGAGCTGAAGAAAACCTACAAGAATATGGATTTCATGGTTGCGGATTTTGAGACCGATGAGGAGGCAGCGTCATTGCTGTCCAAGGGCACAGGCGAGTACAGCGCCCTGTTCACCCCAGAGGAACTGGAGAAGATGGCGGCGGACGAGGACGTGAAGAACAAGAATCTGAAAGTTCTGGACAACGCCGTGTCCAAGTTGGACGAGATGAAGAATCAGCTGGGGGACAAGGCGGAGGACGTCACCCGCATCGGCATCTCTTTCGGTGATGACGGAGAGGTGTCTTTCTTCGCGGAACTGGAGAAGAACAGCGAGAAGCAGCGGGAGCGCATCGAAAAGCAGCGGGAAGACAAGAGAGATGCCGCAAAGGAGGCCGGGAGGTCCGAGGCAGCCGAGTATCTGGCCCATGGGAAGAGTACCGGCAAGCGTACTACAGTCTACGCCTCTACTATAGAAGAGCTGGCGGAGAAGATCAGCCAGGTGGACTGGAATACGGTAAAGGAAGAACGCCAGAACACCACGGGTCAGCGTTTTGACTTTACGATATAGGATTTTTGGAAAAAAAGCGAATAACCATTGGTTATTTTGCATAAAAAAAGCTTCATAGTGTCATCATAGTTGCAACTGCAGCTGTGATGGCACTATTGTTGCGCAACGACAGGAGAGAAAGGGAGAGAAGATGAAAAAGAGATTGTTGGGCATTTTATTGGTAGCAGTAATGGCAGTATCGCTGGCAGCCTGTGGAGACAAGGAGAACGCCAAAACCTCCGGGGACGAAAGCCAGGGGACGAGTTCTGTCCAGGACAGCGGAGAGGAGAAAGAGAGCGCTGCCGAAGGGGATGGACAGGAGCAGGGCGTGGCCGGGAAGCATCATGTGGAGATCACGGTGAAAGACTTGGGTACCATTTCCGTGGAACTGGATGGGGACGCGGCGCCCATCACGGTGGAGAATTTCCTGAAGCTGGCAGGGGACGGCTTCTATGACGGGTTGACTTTTCACCGCATAATGTCGGGATTTATGATACAGGGTGGGGATCCTTTGGGCAGTGGAGGAGGCGGTTCCGGTGAGAACATCAAGGGCGAGTTTTCCGAAAATGGAATCGAGAACAATCTGTCCCACACAAGAGGAGCCATCTCTATGGCACGGGCAAATGATCCGGACAGCGCCAGCTCCCAGTTCTTCATCGTACACGAGGACAGCATTTCCCTGGATGGGAAGTATGCCTGTTTCGGGTATGTGACGGAGGGGATAGAGGTGGTGGACGCCATCTGCGATGCCATCCCTGCCGAAGCCTATGTTAACAGTAATGGCCTAGTGGAAAAGGAGTATCAGCCTGTCATTGAGAGTGTCAAAGTGATCGATTAACGAAATATGTATAAATTTTTGTACAAAATGCTACAATTCTTTCATGCGCATATTTCACAAAAATCGCCTGGAACATTAAAAAATGCTGACATTCCCATGTTTAATCTGTTATAATATGGTTATAACATATAGTGGGAGGAATAGTAGTCAGCAGATTTGCAGAAAGTGAGGTTTCAGGTGTTTCAAGTAGGAGATTATGTAATATGCAGCAATAAGGGCGTCTGTGAAGTGGAGAACATCACGGCCCTGAATATTTCGGGAGTGGATAAGGAGAAACAGTACTATATCCTGAAACCTTTATATTCGGCCGGAAGCACTGTCTATGTGCCGGTGGAGTCCCAAAAAGAGCCTATGATGCGCAAGGTGCTGGAACGGACGGAGGCTGAACGGCTCATCGGAACCATTCCGGAGATTCCCCTGCTCTCCATTCCAAACGACAAGATGACGGAGCAGACGTACAAGAATTGCATGAAGTCCAATGACTGCCAGGAGCTGGTAAAGCTCTTAAAGACCATAAATCTGCGCAGGCAGAAGCGGATTCAGGCGGGGAGGAAAGTCACCGCGGTGGATGCCAAATACTGGCATTTGGCCGAGGAGAACCTTTACGGGGAACTGGCTGTGGCGCTGGACATGAGCAGGGAAGAGGTAGGCGGCTGCGTCATGGCGGCTGTCAACGGCACGAAGCTGGTCTGACTTTTTTCAAAAAATCCTTTACTTTTTGCAGGAAAGGGATTAAGATAAGAAAAGAGATTAAAAACCCAAAGGGATTTTTAATTTCTTTGGGAAAGCGTTGATGAGAAGAGTAGGATGTGTGATGTCCCCAGAGAGAACCGCCCGGGAGACCGGTGCTGTGAGCGGTTAGGCAGTAGCGTCTGAAGACCATCTCGGAGCGGCCCTTAATCGGGCACGGAGGCTCCCGTTACGAGCAAACGAGTGGCAGCCGGGTTTTCCGGCGGCAACAAGGGTGGAACCGCGTTTTATGGAATCCTCTGGAGCAGAAACGTCCCTTGCAATTTTCGGATTGCAGGGGACTTTTTATATGCGCAGGCTGTGCCTGTGTGTAATTGCCGGACACTTGAAGCATAGAAAATCTGAAAGATATTAAATTTGAAGCATGAAAAATCTCAAGCATATAAAATTTCATGAACAGAAAAGGAGATGACAGAAAATGGAAGAGCTTAAAGAAAAGTGCAGGAAATTGAGAGAAGCCTGCTTTGAGGGAGAGGTGACCATGACAAAGGCAACTCTCTGGATGATTGCAGCCATATGTCTGCTGGCGGGAATCATCCATGGCCTGCGGATGGCGCCCATGACCCATGGTGTCATGATCGGATGCGGAAACGGGAACGGCAGCGGCAGCGGAAATGCCAATGGCTGCGACTGCGGGGCCGGCACCGGGAAGCCGGGACAGGGGAAAGAAAGACAGGGATGCAGATGCAGAAGAGCCCGTAAGGAGAGAAAGGAGAAGAGACAGAAATGAAAATCACATTGAAAGACGGCTCCGTAAAGGAGTACGGAAGCGCCATGAGCGTATATGACATTGCCCTTGACATCAGCGAGGGGCTTGCAAGGGCTGCCTGCTGCGGCAAGGCGGACGGAAAAGTGGTGGATTTGCGGACAGTGCTGGATGGGGATTGTGAGCTGAGCATCTGTACGGCAAACGACCCGGAGGGCCTGGCCACCATCCGCCATACGGCGTCCCATGTGCTGGCGGAAGCGGTGAAGAATCTGTTCCCCCAGGTGAAGCTGGCCATTGGCCCCAGCATTGATACGGGATTCTACTATGATTTCGAACATGAGCCATTTTCCAGGGAGGACCTGGACGCCATTGAGGCGGAAATGAAGAAACTCATCAAAAACGGCGCAAAGCTGGAGCGCTTTGCCCTGCCCAGGGCAGAGGCCATAAAGCTGATGGAAGAGAGGGAGGAGCCTTATAAGGTGGAGCTGATCAAGGATCTTCCGGAGGACGCGGAGATTTCTTTCTACAGGCAGGGGGAATTCGTGGATCTCTGCGCCGGCCCCCATCTGATGAGCACAAAGGGGGTCAAGGCATTCAAGCTTACTTCTTCCTCCATGGCATACTGGAGGGGAGATTCCGACAGAGCCAGGCTGCAGCGCATCTACGGCACCGCTTACAATAAGAAAGAAGACCTTGCGGCCCATCTGGAACGCATGGAAGACGCAAAGCGCCGGGATCACAACAGGCTGGGCAGGGAGATGGAACTGTTCACCACCGTGGACGTCATCGGCCAGGGACTGCCGCTGCTTACGCCTAAGGGAACCAAGATGGTCATGAAACTCCAGCGCTGGATCGAAGATCTGGAGGACAAGGAGTGGGGATATGTGCGCACCAAGACCCCGCTGATGGCAAAAAGCGACCTGTATAAGATCTCCGGACATTGGGATCACTATAAAGAGGGCATGTTCGTGCTGGGGGACGAGGAAAAAGACAAGGAAGTCTTCGCACTGCGCCCCATGACATGTCCGTTCCAGTACTATGTGTTCAAGAACAGCCAGAAATCCTATCGCGACATGCCCTGCCGCTATGGGGAGACGTCCACGCTGTTCCGCAACGAGGATTCCGGCGAGATGCACGGCCTCACCAGGGTACGGCAGTTCACCATCTCCGAGGGACACCTGATCGTCAGGCCGGATCAGATGGTGGAGGAGTTCAAGGGCTGCATCGCCCTGGCCCAGTACTGCCTGCAGACTCTGGGGCTGGAGGAGGATGTGACCTACCATCTGTCCAAATGGGATCCGGAGAACCGTGAAAAATATATCGGCGAGCCGGAAGTCTGGGAGGAGACGGAAGGGGCTATCCGCCGGGTGCTGAACGAATTGGGGATTCCTTTTGTGGAGGATGTGGGCGAGGCTGCTTTTTACGGCCCTAAGGTGGACATCAATGCGAAAAACGTGTACGGCAAGGAGGACACCATGATCACCATCCAGTGGGACGCCCTGCTGGCGGAGCAGTTCGACATGTACTATATTGACGAAAACGGCGACAAGGTGCGCCCTTATATCATTCACCGGACTTCTATCGGCTGCTATGAGCGGACGCTGGCCTGGCTGATTGAAAAATATGCGGGCAAATTCCCTACCTGGCTTTGCCCGGAGCAGGTGCGGGTGCTTCCCATTTCCGAAAAATACGAGGCCTATGCGGACAAGGTGCTGGGAGAGCTTAAGGCAAAGGACATTGATGCCACGGTAGACAACCGCTCGGAGAAGATTGGATTCAAGATCCGTGAGGCCAGACTGGACAGAGTGCCCTATATGCTGGTAGTGGGGCAGCAGGAGGAAGAGGATGGACTGGTGTCCGTGAGAAGCCGTTTCGCGGGAGACGAGGGCCAGAAACCGCTGGCAGAGTTCATGGATCAGATCTGTGAGGAAATCCGCACCAAAGAGATCCGGAAAGAGGAAGTGCAGGATAAGCCGGAGAACGCTAAGGCATAGAGGAGACAGGGCTTTTGGATGCGGAGTCTGAGGGGCCGCTGTAGGAAAAGCTGACAGAACCCAATAGGACAGACATTGTGCAAAAGCTGTCTGTACAGGCTGAAATGGTATGGAAACGAATGGTTTACGAAATCTGATTGCCAGATACGATTCCTGATGATTTTCCGGAATAGTCCGGATGTAAATGCGGCATACTAATCCTGACAGGACTGTAGCTGCCCCGTTCATATTGCCGGGGCAGATGCGGATCCTGTCCGGATTCGCCGCCTCTGCGCTGCTTGCAGCGAATCCGCAGAGCGAATCGCAGGATGAAGCTTGGCTCTGCTTAGTCAATTTGGTGACTTAGGGCAAATTCGGAGAATATGTGGATGCCCAAAGTACAGAAAGAACCCGGATTGCAGAGCAGACCCTGCGAAGAGAAGCGACAGCAGCGCAGAAGGAGGCTAATATGGCGGATTTAAAATGTGCCGTGGAAAACTGCTGCTATAATGAACAGCATCTGTGCTGCAAAGGGGACATCTGCGTGGGCGGAGAGAAAGCCTGCGACTGTGAGGGAACCTGCTGCGAGAGCTTTACCCAGAGGCGGGAGGGCATGGACTCTTTCAAAAGTTCTGTAGTGCATCCCAGCAGGACAATCAGCATAGACTGCGAAGCGGTGAAATGTGTCTACAATTCCAACTACAAATGCCATGCCGACCATGTGGACATCAAGGGCTGCGGAGCCTGCGACTGCAAGGGCACGGAGTGCGCGACTTTTACCGAAAAGTAGAAAAAGCAAAAAAGAAGAGCCGGAGAGGGAACCGGCCGTCCAGGCTTGCAGTGAGCGGGACGGCCGGTTTTTGTGTGCAGGGCGCGGACTTTGCCTGGGCAGCGTGTACGCCGCAAGGCGGATAGAGGAGAAACGAATTTCGAAGCGCCTCCTAGAGAAGCCCTGTGGCTTTTCGGTAGGCGTATGGGGTAGAGCCTGTATGCTTTTTGAAAAGCTTGATAAAGCAGGAATAGTCTTTGTAGCCCACCTGTTCCATGATATCCTGGATGGGCAGGCTGGTCTGTGCCAGCATCTTTTTGGCCAGGGCGATGCGCTTCTGGATCAGCAGCTCGCTGAAAGTCAGGCCGGTCTCTTTTTTGATCAGGATGGACAGGTAATTGGGGGAGAGGTAAAAATGTTTTGCCACATCTGTCAGGCGGATTTCCCGCATGTAGTTTGCCTCAATCATTTCCAGGATCTGGTGAAGCTGGGTGGGGGCAAGGATGGGGGCGGTATCCGGCTGGCGGAGGGCGGAGCGGAGAGGAGAAATCAACAGTTCCAGGGGGCGCTGTTTAACACCTTTTCCAGAACGGTTATCGTGACAGTTCTCTCCACCATTATTACTACAATGTTTGCCTATGGATTTTCCAGGGATTATCTGAAAGGGAAAAGGTTTTATTTGATTCTGGGGTTTTTAAGCATGTACATCAGCGGAGGAATTATCGCCAGTTTTCTTGTCATCAGCCTGTTTGGAATGTATAATACCTACTGGGTCTACATTATTCCCTGGCTGTTTGGCGGGTTTTACAATGTAATTATTTATAACAGTAATTTTAAGGCGATTCCAGGGGAGCTGTACGAGTCGGCCAGGCTGGACGGGGCTTCGGAATTCAAGATTTACAGTCGCGTGGTGATGCCCTTGTCCAAACCGGTCATTGCGGCGCTGGCTGTGTTTACTGTGGTGGGTGTGTGGAACGATTATCAGACCACCTTATTCTACACGGAAAGCGGAGGGCTGAAGACACTTCAGTATTACATTGTGCAGTTGGTACATAACGCCAATGCGCTAGAGGCACTTAAAACCAGCTCGGCGGCAGGAAATGCGGAGATTTATGCGCTGCTGCAGGATGCAGCCGGCCCTACATCCTCGAAGAACATTGAGCTGGCAGCTATCATGGTGGCCTCTGTGCCCATGATTGCCATGTATCCTTTCGCGCAGAAATTTTTCACCCAGGGAATGATGGTGGGATCCGTCAAAGGTTAAAGGAGGATATTTGCTATGGGAGCGTATCTGTTTGTTCATTTTAAGGAAAAAAGGACCCCGGACGGGGAGCAGGTGTACTTTGGGCTGAGCCGGGACGGATTTACCTGGGAGGCGGTAAACGGCGGCCAGCCGGTACTGTGGGCCTTTTACGGGGATAAGGGCGTGCGGGATCATACCATTGTCAGGAATCAGGCCGATGGGAAGTACCATATTTTCGCCACGGATCTGAGTCTGGCTTACGGGATGCGGGGGAAGTATGAGAATAGCTGGGAGAATGTGTCCAGGAACGGCAGCAAGTTCCTGGCCCACTGGGAGTCGGAGGATCTGGTGCACTGGACGGAACAGGAGCTTGTTAAGCTGGGAGATGAGGGGTTTGGCTGTCTCTGGGCGCCAGATGTGGTGTATGACAGGAAACAGGGGGATTATGTGCTGCACTGGTCTTCTTCCCATGCGGACAACGGATATGGTCCCAAAGGGATATTCTATTCCAGGACCAGGGATTTCAGGCAGTTTACAAAGCCCGCTCTGCTTTACCGGGAAGAGAGCATTGGGGTGATCGATTCCGCCATCTATGAGGAAGCGGGGATGTACTACATGTTTTTGAAGCATGAGCACAATCCGGCCAGGATTATTGAACTGTGTGCACCTGAGGTGACGGGGCCGTACAGGAAAGTGGAGCGGTTTGACGATAGGATGGCGGTGCTGGAGGAGGGCAAGTATGAAGCGCCTACAGCGGTGCGCATTGAGGATGGCAGATGGTGTCTTTTCCTGGATTACTATGGGGTACCTGGAGCCGGACAGGGCTATGTGCCCTTTGTGGCGCCGAATTTGGCCGGAGGAGAATTTAAGCGTTCGGACAGGCTGTTCTCTTTTCCATATGGGTTCAAGCATGGGACCATTTTGGAGATTGGCGAGGAGGAATACCGTAGAATCATGGAGTTTGGGTGGCCGCAGAATTAGAGTGGCGATCAGGAGGGGGATATGAAAGTGAGTAATCTGGACGCCTGGAGCAATGAGGCGGTGGGGCGGACGGGGCTGATTCATACTCATTATCACTGGATGCTGAGCGGGGAAAGGGATGTGGAGGATACCTGTAATCTGGGCTTTGCCATAAAGGAACTGTCCCAGGCCTGGGTGGCGGCTCAGGACAAAAGCATAGAGAAAGAGAAGTGGCTTCAGGCCGCGGAAAGTACGGCTGAATTTCTGGTGTCCCACTACTCCCCGGAGCATGGCTTCGGCAAGGCATGGAATGTGGAGACCGGGGAGTGCACGGATGCCAACGGAACCATTGGCGCTTATGTGATTCCGGGCCTCACCTCTTTGTGGCGTGCAACCGGGGAGGAGCGGTGGCTTAAGGCGGCCAGGGAGGCCTGTCGCTTTTACAGAGACAGGGATTTAAAAATACAAAAAATTTAATTTGATATTGACAGCATCCGGAATCTATGGTAAAGTAAAAAACTGTGAAGAACACAAAAAAGCAGAGTATCCGCTCTCACCTTACGGCAATCGGGCCAGTAAGCGTTCACGATATGGATTTCATACACAGGCAGCAGACTGTCCTGTGTGCGGTGAGTGAAAGTGGATAGTTATGCTATCCACTTTTCTTATGGGGAGGTATAAGACCATTAGCGACTTAATGATTAACGAACAGATTCGGGACAAGGAGATTCGTCTGATTGGCGAGGACGGTGCGCAGCTGGGGATCATGCCTGCGAGGGAGGCTATGAGAATGGCTGAGGAGGCTGGTTTGGATCTGGTGAAGATTGCTCCTACCGCCAAGCCCCCGGTATGCAAGATTGTCGATTACGGGAAGTACAAGTATGAGATGGTCAGAAAGGAAAAAGAGGCAAAGAAAAAACAGAGGATCATTGAGATCAAGGAAATCCGCCTGTCTCCCAATATTGACACCAATGATCTGAACACGAAAGTCAATGCAGCCAGGAAATTCCTGACAAAGGGTGACAAAGTCAAAGTAACGCTCCGGTTCCGTGGCCGCGAGATGGCTCATATGAATACCACTAAGCACATTTTGGACGATTTCGCCCAGAGCGTGGCTGATATTGCCGTGGTAGAGAAAGCGCCCAAGGTGGAGGGCAGGAATATGACCATGTTCCTGGCGGAAAAGCGTTCGGATGCAAAAAAGGTATAAGCGGTTATAGGGTTCGCAAAGCGTTTTCTGTCATGGACACAGGATGGGGATACGCGAAGCGGTTCGTATAATAAATCATGAAAAGTTTAGGAGGAAATTGCTATGCCCAAAATGAAAACAAACAGATCTGCTGCAAAGCGTTTTAAAGTGACAGGAACGGGTAAGCTGAAAAGAAATAAGGCTTACAAGAGCCATATCTTGACCAAGAAGTCTCGGAAGACCAAGCGTAATCTGAGGAAGTCCACGATCACGGACAAGACGAACGAGAAGAATATGAAGAAGATTCTGCCCTACTTATAAGGCAGACAGATACCGGGTTAAAATCGAAACAGGAGGAGATTAAGAATGGCTAGGATCAAAGGTGGCTTAAACGCCAAGAAAAAACATAAAAGAGTATTGAAGCTTGCGAAAGGCTACAGGGGAGCAAGAAGCAAGCAGTACAGAATAGCGAAGCAGTCCGTTATGAGGGCTCTTGCCAACGCATATGCAGGCAGAAAAGAGAGAAAGCGTCAGTTCAGGCAGCTGTGGATCGCGCGTATCAACGCAGCGGCCAGGATGAACGGCCTTTCCTACAGCAGATTCATGTATGGCCTGAAGCTGGCTGAGGTGGAGATCAACAGAAAGATGCTGGCTGAGATGGCAGTCAATGACGCGGAAGGCTTCAAGACACTGGCAGAACTTGCAAAGACAAAGCTGGCATAAGCAGACGAAAGGAATCCCCGGGAACACATATCTGTCCCGGGGTTTTTCGCAATTTGAAAAGTGATACAGGGATAATAGACAACAGATTTCCCAAAAGGAAAACAGACAGGAGGCTTTATGGAGAAGATTCTGGTTGTGGTTGACATGCAAAGGGATTTTGTGGACGGAGCGCTGGGTACGAAAGAGGCCCAGGGAATCGTGGACAATATGGTAAATAAGATTAAGGGCTTTGAGGGCAGGATATTTGTCACTTTGGATACGCACTATCCGGATTACCTTGAGACGGCGGAAGGCAGAAAGCTTCCTGTGCCCCATTGCATTAAGGATACCGACGGCTGGCTTTTGGACGAAAAGGTGCAGCATGCCCTGGCACAGAAGAATTACTGCGCTGTGGAAAAGGGCACATTCGGTTCGACAAAGCTGGTGGAGGAGATCGGGAAGACTGCGGACAGAGGAGAGATCGAAATCCAACTGGCCGGGCTGTGCACGGATATCTGTGTGGTGTCCAATGCGCTGCTTTTGAAAGCCCATTTTCCGGAGGCGGGCATTTCTGTAGATGCCTCCTGCTGCGCAGGTGTGACGCCGAAAACCCACGAGGCGGCCCTGGAGACTATGCGGATGTGTCAGATTGATATCATTGGCTAAGGCAAGCGCGTCTTGTATGGCGCAAAGGACCGGGAGAGGAGAAAAACTGCATGTCGTATTTCTTTATTGCGGATACCCATTTCGGACATGGGAACGCACTGGCCTTTGACAACAGGCCTTTCAAGACTATCGAAGAGCATGACAGGGGACTGACGGAGCGTTGGAACGCTGCAGTAGGTCCGGATGACGAGGTGTTCATTTTGGGGGACATCAGTTGGCACAATGCCACGAAGACCAACGAAATTCTCAGGGAGCTGAACGGAAAGAAACATCTGATCATCGGAAATCACGACAAGAAATTGCTGAAGAACCGGGACTTCCAGGCATTTTTCATGGAAATAACGGATTATAAAGAGCTGCCCTATGGGGAGAAAAAAGGAATCATACTCAGCCATTATCCGATTCCCTGCTTCAACAATCACTATTATGGTTGGTATCATCTGTATGGTCATGTCCATATCAGCTTTGAATGGAACATGATGGAGCGGGTAAGGTATGAGATGGAGACCCTGTACGACAAGCCCTGCCGCATGTTCAACTGCGGCGCAATGCTGGATTACATGGACTATACACCCAGGACATTGGAGGAGATTCTGGAGCGGCAGAAAGAGAATCGAGAGGTCGGAATGAATTGAGCAATGGTACGTCAAAAGGACACCGCGGGCCGGCAGTGTCCTTTTTCCAAAAGATAAGCACAATCGGCCCGAAAAAAGCAGTTTGATAAATGGTTGAAAAAATCATGGAAAATAAAAAAGTAGTTGGCAAAATGGACGACTTGTGTTATACCTGAGTTTGACACCGTGTGTAGGTGGGCTGGTAGCCTTTCCTTTCGTATTTTTAGGAAGTTTTTTCATGAGCTTCTTTTCCGGCGGTATGAGGGAGAGCTTTCGCCCTCGTTCCCCGGATTGATGCAGAAAGCCAGGGGGATGCTGTCCCGGTCCATGAACAGCCCCATCTCCACGATGGGCAGGGGGCGGTTCTCCTTGCTGACGCCGAACTGCTTGTCGTCTTCAGCCTCATCAATCTCAAAATAGAAGTTCGTGCAGTCATAATAGATGACCTCTGTCCTGCGCTTCTGTATGGCCATGGTGTTCCTGAACAGGCGGGCCTGTATATAGTCTGACTCTTCAGCGAGGACGGAGAGCGCGCTGTAGATCTGGTGCAGCTCGAAGTCCGGCTGCTCGACGAAGCGCATGGAGTCCTTACAGGAGCCCGGCTTGGATGCAGGGGAGAGGATCCTGGTATAGATCAGCCTGGAGAGGATGGAGTTGAGGTTGTAGCTGAATCCGTGTCTTGTGCGGATCATGGCACAGATCCTGTCCGGCCCCAGCTCGTAATAGACCTGCTGGAGGAAGAGGAACCGAAAGTCTTGATGACCAGGGTACGGTTCTTCCCATCCACCTGAATTGTCTTCAGGGCACGGTATGTAGTAGAAATTAAGCCATTACTGGCTTTGCGGGTTATTTATAGATGGCTAGGTGTCAAACGCCCGAGCGAACAGAGCGAAACGGCAGGAGATAGGGGCCGCCTGGGATGAAACCGGGCGGCCTTGATCTTTTGGCAAGATAGTAAAAAGAAATGATAAAATCAAAACCGCTTGACAAAGTAAGTCGGGGGGGTAAAATGGCCTTAAAATAAAACCAAAGTGCTGAGCGGCACGGCGAGGAGGATAATCAAATGTTGGAAAAAGGGACAAGGATCGGACGATTTGTAAGGAGGACGGCGGCGCTGGGCCTGGCGGGCAGCATGCTTTTCGGCCTGAACAGCGAGGCTTTCGCAGCCACGCTTAAGGACGTATTCGACGAGCACTATTACGCGGACAGCTACGCGGATCTGAAAGAGGCGTTCGGCTACGACAGGGAGAAGCTCTGGAACCATTTCATCACCTTTGGGGTGAACGAGGGGCGTACCATGAACGAGTTCATTGACATCGTGAAGTACAGAGCCATGTACGAAGACCTGGACGCAGCGTTCGGAGACGACTGGAACGCGTATCTGGAGCATTATCTGACCTACGGCGCGAAAGAGGGAAGAGACACGGGAACGGAGTTCAATGCCCTGGACTACGGTGCGAGATATGCGGACCTGAAAGAGGTTTTCGGGGATGACGTGCTGGCGCTGTGGAAGCACTATCAGGAGTACGGCGCTTCGGAGAACCGTGAGGCCAGAAGCCAGGCAGTGGTGGACATGGAAGCGCAGGTTCGGGCATGGAAAGCGGCCAGTGCTTCGAAGCCGGAGGGAGAGAAGCCCTCTGACGATGCAACCAGCGGAAAGGGTGAGCGCAGTGAAAGAATAGATCAGGAAGACGGAAGCTACTGGATCGTTGACTATAACGCAAAAGATCAGATGATAAAATGGAGCATTTATTCCGCAAGTGGTGAACTGACAGAGTGGCAGATAAGGGAGTATAACACTGAGGGCAAGTTGGCGAAGCAGGTGCTTTATAATGGAGACGGCACAATGCTGTCCTGGGTTGAGTATGATGCTACGGGCAATGAGATGAAAGCTGCTGGTTATGATACGGACGGCAATATGACTAGGTGGACTATAAGCGAATATGACGAAGCGGGAAAGATTGCAAAGAAGACCGTGACCGACTTAAAGCTAGATCTGATAACAATACATATTTTTAAAGATGGTCGGCGAGATAAAATGATCGAGCAATATGGAAATGGCAGTTGGTACGAGTCAATCTATGATGACTCGGGTAAAATAAAGGAGGCCTATAGATATGATTCGGATGGCAACAGGATAGGTTATTATGAATATGTCTACAATGCCGACGGAACAATGACCATAACCGGATATGCTCCAGATGGATCGATAATATACCAGCAAACTTACCAGCTATAATGCCGATGGAACAGTAAGGGTACTGGGGCTTAATCCTGATGGTTCCCAATCATATGAAGACGGCAGACAAAATGAAGTGGTTTTGCGGATGGACGAGTGCGGTCGGGTGCAGTATGGGCGGAAAGGGAGCGAAAAGATAAAATATGTTTTCATAATTGTGCCAGAGAGGTAGAACGGGATATGGGAAAGAGATGAATATGCTTCCAGCAACGAAAGAAGTACAGGAAATGAAATATTAGGATGTTATACAGGCGTACAGTGAGACAAAATGGAATATCTAAATTTATTGCAAATCCTTTCTAACAGAGATGACCTGTTAGAAAGGATTTTTTTGAGAAAATATCGCATTAATATTGCTACTTCGACATTCAAGGTGGAAATAGATGTCGTAATAGTTTGAAGGCGGGAAGAGAAAAAAGATGAATTTGAGGGGAATTTCTGAACTGCCCCAATTCGGTAAAAAGGACACAACCAGTCCCTTTTAAAAAGTGTTTGGGGCTTCTATAATAAACACACCATCTCGGAGGTACATTACTTGATAAAAGTGCAAAGTACAAATATAGGTGAGGCAATTAAGCTTTTGCGTGAGTCAAAAGGAATGACGAGGGCAGAACTTTCGGAAGCAGCCGGAATCAGTGAATCACATTTAAAAAAATTGAGACTGGAGGCCGGCATCCGGGAATCAATACCTATCAGAAGATTGTTTCAGTATTGGGGATGGAAATTGTGATACAAGATGAAGAGAATTCTGTGAAGGGAAACTGTATTGCTAAAGTGCAGAAGATTTTGTTAAACAGTACGGAGAAGCAGGCAGTATTTATAACACATATAATGGAAGCAGTGGCAGAACAAATAGACACTGCGATACAGTGATATGGAGCAGACAAACGGGGATTTTTCGTTTTAGTCTGCCAAAGAATATCTGTTGCCAGAGTAGCATCAGGTACTCTTTGGCAGGCTGACAACCGTCAGCCGGAAGAGCCTGTTGGAAATAATATTTACAGACAGGATATGCACCTTGACAAGTTCATAACAGTATGGTGATACTCTGAAATGTTTTACGATATGGATGGGTATCTTTAGGGACACAAAGCGTCCAGTGCATCCAGAGGAAGGATTTTTTGGATGATTGAGGGAATGAGCTTCGCGGTGAAATACTTGTCTGTAATCAAGACGATAGGTGTAGGGAAAGGACAGTCGGCAGGTGAAACGAGGAATCGTAATAGAAGAAGGAAAAGTATGAGCGGCCTTTTTGACCAACCACCAGACGATAATGATACTTCAACTGTAAATATTACGGAAGCCGGGTGCTTACCCGGGGCATGCTGAGGCGGGTAAGGGTGCTGCAGGGTGTCATGTGGCTTCAGGGCCAGTCCCACGTACTCCTTTTCACACCGGTGGAGAGTAAATTAAAATGCATGCTGAACTTATATTATGAAGATATCAGATTTTGTCATGCCGTGTGGTGTATCTATTTTGTGCCAGAGAGCTTAATGGTACTATGATGTACGAAGTTTTCTGGCACTAAAAATCAGCTTTATGATGGAGAGAAAATGGAACAACCAAATTATATTTTGAAAGCAGAGGATGCAGTGTTGGTGTAGGGAAAGGTAGTCTGCAGATAAAACGAGGTGTGTGAAAAATGAAACTCCCCGCAGCAAGCTGCGGGGAATTAAACCCTCTTTGGGATTAAACGAAATACACTGATAAGAGTAAAGGATACATGCACAGAGCGAAACTGGAGTGGAAGTATTTCAAATCCAGTTTCGCTCTGTACATGTGTCTATGTGCGGTGCGCCCGGCGGCGCACGTTTCTAACCGGTGCAAGTCCGGAATCCGCCCGGTAGTGGGAAGGATATAGCCGAAGGCAAGGGTGTCCATCGTGAGGTGGAATCTGAAGGAAGCCGGATATGGGAAACACACTAACCCATGGGCAAATCTCTGGTCTGACGAACAGAAATCACATCAGGCTATGCATGAGGGTAAGACTGCCTCACAAGTTGAAGCCCAATAACTACACGGAATCATGTATGGTAAATGTGGCAGATAGATGGAGAGAAAGAAACGTGTGGTACCCGGGGAGGTCTGTACGATACGTCCTGAAAGGGATAACCATTATCGTGAGATAATACTGAACGTACAGAAGTCAGCCGAGGTCATAGTAGCCGAGAGGCGAAGGACCGAATCAATAGGAGTCTTTAGTACAACATAACTTCTCGGAATCTCAATGAATGAGATGCCACTTGAAAATTGACAACTGAATATCGTGCAGAAAAAGAAAAAAAGAGAAAAAAGGACATAAACATTGAGGGTGTAAATAATTTTGTGTCTTTAGATTTTTTTCCTGGCAGATTTTTACCAACTTTAATTAGCCAGAAACCCAGCATTTATAAGGGCTTGTGGGCTCTGCCCACACCCGGCCTCTGGAATAAGATGGAAGGACAAAGACACAAAATTAAAAACACTATCTAAACATTGGACATAGAGGGTACTATGCCTTGAAAAATCTTATGGATTGGCTTAAGATATAATTATTAGGCGGCGAAACCTAATAAAGATTCTTGGAATGCCTCAGCAGATGGCATTTCCCAGGCATCAAGGTGTTGGAGCATCATGATGCCGTAGAGGCGGCAGTACCACATCTTAGTCGAGCGGTGCCTGCCGTCTTCTAATTTATAATCCTCTTTCTCACGCTTGTTGGA
>Ga0137308_100905_pt1 | contig 37262 bp, 36 predicted proteins | sample Inofrocosms_June_FD_97181 | JGI IMG/M metagenome (GOLD analysis project Ga0137308, IMG submission 97181) | Mouse cecal microbial communities from Vienna, Austria - N-Acetylneuraminic and N-Acetylglucosamine D2O microcosms_June | ecosystem: Host-associated > Mammals > Digestive system > Large...
GGAATGTTTTCTGCCGCCACAGCTTTGCAGATGCCGGAAGAATGACGGGGCTTTTTGTAAAACCGGATCATGGGATAAAAATAAAAAACCAGCCCTTTTGCAAAATCGGTAAGGACTGGTTTTTTATTTGATGAAAGCGATATACTGTCTTTTGACTTCTTTCTGCCGGGAGCGGCTGACGGGAAGCTCCCTGCCATCATCCAGTGTGAGGGCGCTGTCCGTCAGGCGATAAACGTGTTCCAGGTTCACAAGGATGCTGAAATGGATGCGGCAGAACCGTTTCCCATTCAGGCGTGGGAGCAGGTCGGAAAAGTTCTGGTTGATATACAGAACCTTTCCCCCTTGCAGGTGGACGGCGGATTTATGGCTGGCGGCTTCTGCATAGAGGATGTTCCGGGCATCCACTGTCTGCCAGCAGCCATCCGCCATGAGCTTGATCTGTTCCGGGTGGTAATTTTCCTGTAAGTCCCGTTCAATTACCCTTGCCAGCCTTTCCTGGTCTACCGGTTTGAGCAGGTAGTGGAGCGGGCGGGTGTCAAAGCAGTCGAAAACATAATCCCGGTAAGCGGTGATATAGATAATGGAGCAGTCCGCGTCTATTTCCCGCAGATGCGCGGCAAGGGAAAGTCCATTGTCATTTTCCAGTTTAATGTCCAGCAGGAGCAGGTGAAAGGCAGACGGTTGTTTTTCTATCTGTGCAAGCAAAGGCACAGGGGAGGAAAAACAATGGACGGAATAATCAATATCGCGTTTCAGGTTCCTGTCCTCCAGAATCTGGCAGAGCATGGCTTCATTCTGCTCTGCGGCGTGTGGTTCATCATCGCAGATGGCAACCCGGTACATAGGCATCCCCCCTTTCATTCAAGGGATATTATAGCACACCGCTTTTCTAACGTCAAAGTATCCTTGCGTGGAGGGCGGGGGAAGCTGGCAGTATCTGACAGATACCCCAAGCCTCCGAAGCGCGTGGGTTGTCCCAGAGTGCGGTAAGGGAAGAGAAAGAGCCAAATAAATGGAGGGAGCTAAAAAGCCCCCTCCATTTTGACCTGTATCGCAATCAGGCTTTTACCGTACCGTCCGCATTAAAGAGCGGCAGGGGCGCCAGGTATGTGATATCCTGACGTTCCAGGGCGTCGCCCTCCGCCAGAATCGCCGCCCGTGCCGCTACCGTGCCGCCGGCCTGTTTCACCAGCTCCTCCAGGGCATGGAGGCTCTCGCCGGTAGAGATCACGTCGTCCACCAGCAGAATCCGTTTGCCCTTAATCATGGCGCAGTCGTCCGCACCCAGGAACAGGTCCTGCTGGCGCAGGGTCGTGATAGAGCGGACGGATACATGGATGGGGTCGCGCATATACACCTTGCTTCCCTTGCGGGCGATAAAATAGTGTTCTGCACCGGACTGCCGGGCCATCTCATGGATGAGCGGAATGCTCTTGGCCTCGGCGGTAAGCATATAGTCGTAGCTTTCCGCCGGGATGCGCTCCAGCAGGGCGGACGCACAGGCGACAGTCAGCTCCGCGTCGCCGAAGATGATGAATGCGCCGATGTACAGCTCGTCGCTGACCTTGCACAGCGGCAGCTGACGCTCCAGCCCCGCTACTTTCATGGTATACGTCATTGGGTTTGCCTCCTCTGAATTTGTCTCGGTTGTGCGGCGGAATCGCCGCTTGATAGCTCTATTATACTGCTGCTGGCAAAAAAGTCAACTTCTGTACATAACGCCTTACAAGCCGAGGGCATTGCGTACAGCGTAAAATAACAGTAGCTTTTCCCTGCGGTTTCCAGGCTGGCCGTCTCTATGGGCTACGACTACAACGGCAACCGGCGGAAACAGAAGCAGAAGACAGTCAAGCCTCCCGCTGGCCTGACCAAACGGCAGTGTGAAAAGTGGCTGGAGGAACAGGCGGTACTTTTTGAGATGGAGTGCAAAAACGCATCCCAGCCCGTCAAAAAGGACATCACACTGGAAAAGTACATTACCCACGCCTTCGACAAGAACAAGAAAGCCGCCAGCGAAACGCTCCAACAGGGACTGGAAATCTGACAAAACGGCAGCGGCGTGGGGGAATTCCATGCCGCTGCCAGCCATATGTACGCTTAATAATTCTCTGCGTGAACCTCAAAATACGCCTGCGGGTGCGCGCACACCGGGCAGATCTCCGGGGCCGCAGTACCCACCACGATATGCCCGCAGTTCCGGCACTCCCAGACCTTGACCTCGCTCTTCTTGAAAACCTCCTGCGCCTCCACATTCTTCAGCAGGGCACGATACCGCTCCTCATGGCGCTTCTCGATCTCCCCGACCATGCGGAACTTGGCCGCCAGCTCCGGGAAGCCCTCGGCCTCAGCGGTCTTGGCGAACCCCTCGTACATATCGGTCCACTCGTAGTTCTCGCCAGCGGCAGCAGCCCCCAGGTTCTCGGCAGTAGAACCGATCCCCTCCAGCTCCTTGAACCACATCTTAGCATGCTCCTTCTCGTTGTCTGCAGTCTTCAGGAACAGCGCGGCGATCTGCTCGAAGCCCTCTTTCTTGGCCTTGGACGCAAAATAGGTATACTTGTTCCGAGCTTGGGACTCACCGGCGAAAGCGGCCTCCAGATTCTTCTCGGTCTGTGTTCCGGCATATTTGGACATAGAAATCTCCTCCTTATACGTTGTCTCTCAATGCAGGAAAATTCCCCTGAAAACTCTCATTCTCAGGGGAATTTTGGTACGCCCGGCTGGATTCGAACCAGTGGCCTACAGAGTCGGAGTCTGTCACTCTATCCAACTGAGCTACGGGCGCATACTCAATTAACGTCTCAACAGCAGATATTATAACAGAACTGCTCCCATTTGTAAAGCAAAATTTTGCAAAACCGGAAATTTTTCCTTACCCCGCTGTCCAGCAGTCCGGCGGCGCATCCCGGACCGCTGGACGGAGGTGATTCTGCCCCAATCCGTTACGTTTTATACCGCCTCATCAAATCCTGGAAATCCTCCTGCCGGACCAGCAGCATCAGCAGCACATATACCACAGCTGCGGCGGCTCCCATTCCGACGCACTTAACCACCAGCAGCGCTTTTCCCTCTGCGCCGTTGAGTACCCGCGCCGTCAGGACCCACAGCGTTCCGCCGGTTGCCGCCGTACACAGCAGGCTTTTCACCAGGGGCCGTGTCTGAATGCCGCCGGTTTTCCACAGAAACAGGACGCCCATCAGCAGACCGCCCGCAGAAATCGAAACAGCGGTGGCGGCAGCCAGACCAGCGCCGCCCCAGCGGGGACCCATCAGACGGTTCAATGCCCAGTTGCACGCCAGAATCCCGGCGTTCACCAGCAGCGGCGTCAGCGTCTTCTCCATGGTGTAATAAGCCTTGCTCAGCAAATCCAGGGCGCAGAAGCCGGCCATGGACAGGGAGTAGATAGTAAAGATCGCGCCGGTAGCCGCAGTGGAAGCCGCATCGAAATTTCCGCCCTCGAAAAGCACCTGTACAATCGGGGTCCCGAAGGCCGCCAGTACCATGGACATCGGCAGGATAATTGCCAGCGTACTGCGGAGAACGCCCCAGATATACCGGCGGTAGGTCTTCTGATCGGTAGCGGCGTACTCCTGGCTGAATTTGGGGAAGAGCACTGTGCTGATGCTGTAAATCAACGTTGTGGTGAGGGGGGTAAAGAGCTTATCCGCATAATAAAACGCGCTCACCGGACTGCCTGTCAGACGTGCGGTCATGCCGGAGTCCTGCAAATAGCAGAAGAGGAAAATGGAAGTGGTCAGCGCCGTGACCAGGGAGGTGCGGAAAAAGGTCTTTACATAATCCGCTCTCAGGTCCAAATGGAACCGGGGCCGGTACTTCTCTTTCACCATATACGGTGCTGTCATTCCCAATTGCAGCAGCCACGCCGCCGCCACTGCCGCCACGTACCCGCCCACGCCCATCTGTCCGGCGAACACGGCCAGAAACAGGATCAACGCCAGATTGTAGGGAATGGACATACTGCCCTGGAGGACAAAGTGCTCCAGGGACTGCATCAACGCTACCAGCAGGTATGTCGCGCCGATCACCGGCAGCGTCAGGGCCATCACCCGCATATAGGCCCCCAGCTGCGCCGCCTCCTCCGCCGTTCCGTCCCACAGGGACTGCATCAAGGGGGTGTAGGTCGCGCCGATCCACACCGCCGCCACCGCCGCACAGACCAGTATGGTGATGGTCAGCAGATTTCCGGCAGCTTCGTAGCCCTCTTTCCGGCTGCGGCGGAGACGGGGGGTGAGGATGGGGACGGCGGCGATGCACAGGGCGTAAGCCGCGGTAGTGAAGAGATAGATGCTGTTGTTATTGGCGGCGGTGTACAGGTCCGCCGCCGCCAGGGTGCCGAACGCACGGGCCTGCAAAGCCTCCCGGATAATACCCAGCAGCTTTGCCGCCAGCGTGACCAGCGTCACGGCCCCGATGAGATTCAGAGTTTGATTTCGTTTCACTTTGACTGCTCCATTAACATCCGGATTAGTTCCTCGTTTTGATCCAACTTGGAAATCAGCCCGTCCAGGCATTGGGCTGTGGCGGCGGAGATGGCTTCACGGTCCCGCATCGTCTCCCGGAAAACGGTCTGAAAGCCCTCCAGGGTAAAATTCTCCACCGTAAAGTGGGTGGGCCGCTCAATAGAGGACAGGAAGGAATCCACCTTCGGGTCGTAGGACACTCCGATCATGGGGACGCCCATCACGGCGGCATAGATCAGCGAGTGCAGCCGCACGCCCACCAGCACATCCATACAGCCGATAATCGACAGCGTCTCCTCCGACAGATATTTCTGCCGCAGGCATCCCGTCTGTCCCTCCAGCTGCTGCGCCACCGCCTCGCAGACACCCAGGTCCTCGTCGTAAAAGAAGGGGATCAGCACGGAATCCGCGTCCCACTCCTCCCGCAGCCAGAGGATGCACCGGCAAACCTCCCGCAGAAATTCCCGGTTGGGCTTCCGGGCCTTGACCGCCCAGCCCACTGTGAGCCGTCCGTCCTGCCGGGGGCAGTTTTCCCGCCGGAGAATTTCTTCGCCCAGAGCCGGGTCCGGTTTTTTCACGCGGATCACCGGGTCCGCAGTGACATGGACCAGCTGCGGCGGCACCCCGATCTCCAGGAGCAGGTCCCGGCTTTTTCCGTCCCGCACCACAATGCCGTCCGTACGGCGGAGAATGAAGGCGGTCAGCCGCCGGTTCCTGGGGGTGGAGATGGGACCGATCCCCTGGCTGTAAATAAAGGTCTGCCTGCCCAGCAGCTGGGCGAGCCCCAGGATGAACAGATAGTACAGAATGCTCCGTCCCGACGTGGCGTCCTGGAGCAGACTGCCGCCGCCGGACAGCAGCAGGTCGCACCGGCGCACCGCCCGGAAGATATCCGGCAGGGACATGCGCCGTACAGATTTTACGCCGTATTTCTCCGCCGTTCCCGCCGGGTCCTGGGACAGCACGGTGATGTCCACATCCGGCAGCTTCTCCCGCAGGTTGTCGATCACCGTGCGGAGGATGGACTCATCTCCGATGTTGTTAAAGCCGTAATAGCCCGATATCAGAATTTTGTACATTCTCTTTTTATCCTACAGCAATTTTCTCTCCACCCGGCCCCACAGCCTGCAGAGCAGTTCCAAGCATACAATATAGACCGCGCCCAGAACCGCGCCCAGAACCAGGGAGTATCCGGTCCGCACAAAGCCCAGGTACAGGGGGGTGCGGATGTGCATGAAGGTGTTGCACACGCTGGTCATGCCGATGGTCCCGGCCAGGCCGAAGACTGCGGTGAAAAAGGGCATACGGCGTACGGCGCAGTAAACCGCCAGCATAATGCCTGGGAAGGCCACTAAAAATTCCTTAGTCCGGGGCCGGGCCAGGAGGAGGTTTTCCAGGTCGTTGCGGAACACGATCTCCACCGTGGACACGGACACGCCGCTCTCGTGGCCTGTCCGGGCCAGATAGTAGTATCCCGCCGCGCCCACCACGGCCAACGCCAGCAGCGCCCACACGGGGATATTCCACTGCAGGGCGGTGGTGATGTCGCTGAAGCGGAGGGTATCCCGCTTCCGGTCCTTTTCGAAGATGCCGTAATAGGCCACAAACAGCACGCAGAAGAAGGCCAGCGGCGCAAGCTGCGCCAGCTTGACGCCCCGGAAAATACCGATCTCCAGCATATAGGGGGTGGAGGAGAGGGGAGCCGCCGTCATCATGGCTCCGGCCAGGGCGATGAGCGCCGCGCCCGCCAGAATCCCTGCGGCCCGCGGCAGTATTTTTGCCAGACCCGCGTCCGCAGGCAGAGTCTGGGCGGTATGCTTGGCGGACCACAGGAAGAATACCGCCGCCAGGCACGCAAACACCACCGCGCTGGCAAAGCTGGCCAGCAGCCGGAAGCTGTTGGGCAGCACGACCCAGGCCGCGCCTACCAACGCCGCCGCCGCGCCTGCCAGCAGCAGCGTCCACTTTTTTCCGATGGGCAGGAAGGATGCCGGCAGTACCGCGCCGCACAGTCCTGCGCCCAGACCCATTGCCAGCAGGGCCAGGGCGGGAACTTGGATATCCGCCAGGACGGAGGCCCGGCCTCTGGAGATGCCGTGGGCGGACAGCCGCTGGTCCAGACTCTCAAACAGGTCCCGGTAGACGTCCGGGTCTGTCACGTAGGCGAAGGAATCGTCGGTGTACTTGATGGGCTTGAAATAGAGAATGCGGATGTTCCGCTCCACAATGGCACGGTAAAACGTGTTCTCAATCTCCTCCGCGCCGGTGTAGCCGTAGTAGCCGTACCGGTACTGGATATAATTCCAGACGGAGAAGACCCGGACCGTGTTATAACCGGCAGCTTCTGCAATCTCCTCCACGCCGGTTTGCAGGATGTTTTCCCGCTGGACATTGGTTTCAATCAGACCAATGGTGATCTGATTGTCCCGGATGTAGTCCAGGGCAAAGTCGTCCGCAGCGTCGTCGTAGCCGATGACCGCCTCGCCGCCCGCAATCACATAGGCGGGGTCAATATTGTACTGCCGGTAGCCCTCCACCACCGCCTGGGCATAGTGGGTGTCGTTGCGCCCGTTGTAGCACAGGGTACGGGGAATGACCTCCATGCCCAGAGACTGGATGGCCTCCACCTTCTCCGGCATCAGACCCAAGGAGAGATACAGCAGCTTGGAGGAGGCAATATTCCGCCGCTCTATAAAGCCGTCGCTTTTGGTCGTGTAGAGCTTCTGCGTCTCTGTATAGAGTGTGTCGGTGACGGTGCCGTTAATCAGGATATAGCAGGCGTCCCCCTGGTCCAGCATGACCACATCCTCCCTGTGGAACCGCTTGGACACCGCGTCTGTTACAAAATCCACCGCCTCCGTGCTGCCCGCTTCCACCAGTACATCAAAACGGTCATAGCCATAGCGGGTGATCTCGTCCACAAAGGCCGCAGGGTACTGCTCCATCCAGGCCGCGTCCTGCATGACCTCGTCCATCAGCGTTGCCGACACGGGGAACGGGGAGTTCTCCATGAGGGTGGACAGACTCTCCTCCGTCAGCCCCACACGGGTGATTCCCATATCCCGGAACTGCTCCAGCCACCACGTAATATCCTCCTCGCTCTGTTCGGCCAGCAGCTCCAATTCGTTGTAGTCAAGCACCACGTCGTAAGTCTTGTTCCCTGACTCCGCCCGCCAGCGGTTTCCTACAACCACCACGCTGACCAACACAGCCAGGCCAATCAGTATAAAAAGAATCCGGTTGGTTTTCATGTATTCTTTCATAATAATGGAGTCCCCCTCTTTTTCAACGTCAAAAAGCCCTCCAGAATCAGTGCAGCCGCCACCGCGTCCACATTCTTTTTCCGCTGCTTTCCATTCTTCCCGGCGGCCAGCAGGATATTATGAGCGTCAATAGTGGTGCGCCGCTCGTCCCACAGCGACACCGGCAGGCCGTACGCCTCCTCCAGCGTCTGGCCGAACGCCGCCGCCAGCTCCGCGCGCGGTCCCGCTGTGCCGTCCATATTCTTCGGGTAACCCAACACCAGCTCCGTTACCTCGTATTCGTCAATCAGCTCTTTCAGCCGCGCCGCAACCTTCTCCTGCTTCCTGCTGTGGACCGTCTCCGTATACCCGGCCAGCTGGCACGTCAAGTCCGATATCGCCACGCCCGTATGGGCGTCTCCGTAATCAATCGCCATTACCCGCATGGAGCGCCTCCTTTTCTCTTTCCCGGCCTTTGCCGCAATCAGCCATATTATACATGATTCTTTCTCTGAATGATATAGCTTAAATGTAAATTTTGTGTTGACTTTTCAGCGGACAGATGGTATACTGAACAGTACCTGTGGAAACGGGGTTTTCTTTTTGTGCGCGTTTTCGCTTCCGCCGCAAGCAAACCGCCGCTTCTTTACCAGGGAGGCAATTCGGTACAGGCCCCTGAGCCTGCATTTACTATGAAGGAGGTGCCGCTAAATATGCGCGTCAAAATCACTTTAAGATGCAACGAGTGCAAACAGAGAAACTACAACACGGTCAAAAACAAAAAGAACGACCCCGACCGCCTGGAAATGAAGAAGTACTGCCCCTTCTGCAGAAAACACACGGTCCACTCTGAGACCAAGTAAGGAAAGGAATTGTATCCGGTATGGCAGAAGAAAAGAACAAGAGCGTCAAGAAAGATCGGGGCCAGTGGTTCCGTGAGATGAGAAGCGAGCTGAAAAAGGTCGTTTGGCCCACCCCTGATAAGGTCGCCAAAAACACCGGCACCGTCCTGCTCTACAGCGCGGTCTTCGGCGCGTTCGTGTGGGTGTTCGACGGCGTGGCCGCCCTGTTTATCAAGACCCTCCTGGAAGTCTTCGGTTAAGAGGAACGGGAGATGTCCGATAACGCAAAGTGGTATGTTGTGCATACCTATTCCGGCTACGAAAACGCGGTGAAAACCACGATTGAAAAATTTGTAGCCAACCGCCACCTGGAGGACATGATTCTGGATATCCAGATCCCTCTGGAAACCGTCACCGAAATCAATGAGGAGGGCGTCGCCAAGGACGTGGAACGCAAGGTGTTCCCAGGCTATGTCCTGCTTAAAATGGTGATGACGGACGATACCTGGCACTTGGTCCGCAATGTCCGGGGCGTCACCGGCTTCGTGGGCGAGGCCAGCAACAAGCCGATCCCTCTCACTGAGGAGGAGGTGCTGGCCCTGGGCATGGAGAAGCACGAGATTGTCGTCAGCTACGGCGTGGGCGACCGCGTGCGCATCAATGACGGTCCCCTGGAGTCCTTTACCGGCGTTGTCGAGGAGATCGACCCGGAGAAGAACCGCGTCGTGGTCGTCGTGTCCATGTTCGGACGGGAAACGCCTGTGGAGATGCAGCTGGATCAGGTGGAGGTCGTCGCCGGGTAAACGCCGGCACAGTCAGTCAGGACTGTTTTTTGCGCCGCAGCGCGCGGCATCGTGGGAGGTCCCGCTCTCCGGGATCGCCACCACCACATTTTGTCAAGGAGGTGCCTGACATGGCACAGAAAGTTGTAGGATACGTTAAACTGCAAATTCCTGCGGGCAAAGCAACGCCCGCTCCCCCCGTCGGCCCCGCTCTGGGCCAGCACGGCGTCAATATCGCCGCGTTCACCAAGGAGTTCAACGAGCGCACCAAGGGCGACATGGGCATGATTATCCCTGTCATCATCACCGTGTACTCCGACCGCTCCTTCACCTTCATCACCAAGACCCCTCCCGCCGCCGTGCTCATCAAAAAGGCGTGCAACATTGAATCCGGTTCCGGCGTGCCCAACAAGACCAAGGTGGCTACCATCAGCAAGGCCGACGTGCAGAAGATTGCCGAGACAAAAATGCCCGACCTCAACGCCGCCAGCCTGGAGTCCGCCATGAGCATGATCGCCGGTACCGCCCGTAGCATGGGCGTTGTCGTGGGTGAATAAAAGGAGGGCTTGAAAGATGTTTAGAGGTAAGAAATATCAGAACAGCGCCAAGCAGATCGACAGAGCCGCTCTGTACGAGGCCAAGGACGCTTTTGAATTGGTGTGCAAGTCCGCTTCCGCCAAGTTCGACGAGACCGTAGAGCTCCATGTCCGCCTAGGCGTCGACTCCCGCCACGCTGACCAGCAGGTCCGCGGCGCCATCGTCCTGCCCCACGGCACCGGCAAAACCCGCCGGGTGCTGGTGTTCGCCAAGGGCGACAAGGCCGACGCCGCCCGCGAGGCCGGTGCGGATTACGTGGGCGATATGGATATGGTGGAGAAGATCCAGAAGGAAAACTGGTTCGATTTCGATGTGGTCGTCGCCAGCCCCGACATGATGGGCGTGGTGGGCCGTCTCGGTAAGCTGCTGGGCCCCAAGGGCTTGATGCCCTCCCCCAAGGCCGGTACCGTGACCCCCGATGTGGCCAAGGCCGTGCAGGAAGTGAAAGCCGGTAAGATCGAGTACCGCCTGGATAAGACCAATATTATCCACTGCCCCATCGGTAAGGTCTCCTTCGGCGCAGACAAGCTGACGGACAACTTCAACACCCTCATCGGCGCGATTATCAAGGCAAAGCCCGCCGCCGCCAAGGGCCAGTATATCCGCAGCTGCGTGACCGCTTCTACTATGGGTCCCGGCGTGAAGGTCAATACCGCCCGCCTGGCTTGATTGGCGAGTACGAGAGATGCGAAAAGTCCTGGAGCAAACTGCTCCAGGACTTTTTTGCCCGCGGGACGGTTGAAACGGCGGGGCGGCTATGGTACAATAGGCGGCAGCTGATCCGCGTATGGGAAGGGGCAAATGATTATGGTAATGGCAGAGCTCATACTGCTGACTTTTATAGATACGCTGGTAGGTCACGCCATTTTTTTGATCTATCTCATGGCCGTGCTGGACGGACGCGCGGTGGTAAGACAGCTGAAAAAACTGCCGGTCCTCCTGCTCTCTCCGCTGACCGCCGCGTGTGTCAATGTTTTACTGCGCACTGCGGCTCCGCCGGCAGCCAAATACATCGTTTCATCTCTCGTCATTTTCACCATGTGCGTCCTATGGACAATGTGGGTGTGGCGGCTGCACTTCTGGCAGGCGTTCTCCGCCGTGTGTATGTCGGGGATTTTCCAGGTAGCCACCAGCGCGCTGGGCCAGGCAATGCGCCTGCCAGGGGCATATATCGCAATATTTCTGCCCACCCTGGCCGTCGCGCTGCTGTTGAAACAGCTCCGCTTTGAGGCCAGCTTCCGGCTGCTGCTGGAGGACGGGCAGAACCGGCACAGGATTGCCCTGCTGCTTTGGGGCATGGAGTTCGTTATGGAGCATTTCATGCGTATGAGTTGGGGCGTCCAGCAGGAGTATCTGCTCTCCTATTGCATATCCGCCGTGACCCTGGCGCTGCTGATGGCGGGCCTGATCGTCTACCTGGCCCAGCGGCTTGATACATTCCAAAAGATGCAGGTGCAGCAGAACATCATTGCCCAGCAGCAGCTCTACGAACGGGACCTGGAGAAAATCCGCCTGGAGGTGCGGACCTTCCGCCACGATTACAAGAATCTCCTGGCCGGACTGTCCCAGCAGGCGGAGGCGGGGGAGCTGGCCCAGCTGCAGGCGGCTCTGGCCCAGCTGGACGCGGGCTTTGACCGGCGGCTGGGAGAAAAAATCCTGGCGGCGTCCCAGATCGGGAATTTGCAGATTCCCCAGGTGCGGAGCCTGCTGCTCTCCAAGCTCGCCGCCATGGAGGAAAAGGGGGTGGAACGCCGTCTGGAGGTCCTCTATCCTGTGGCGGACGTGGGGATGGACGTGTGGGATTTCACCCGCTGCTTGGGCATCCTCACCGACAACGCCGCAGAGGCCGCGCTGGAGACAGACTGGCCCTGGGTGGAGGTCATCCTGCTGGCCCAGGGGGGCCGGGTATCGCTGCGTGTGTCCAACCCCTGGAACGGCAGCGAAGACCCCGCCAGCTTCTGGGACGAGGGCTGGTCCACCAAGGGCGCGGGCCGGGGGCTGGGGCTGTGCAGCTACCAGCGCATCCTGACCGTCTATCCCAACGCCAGCGCATCCGCCAGCTGGAAGGGCGGCGTGTTTGTGCAGGAACTGATTGTGGAGGACAGACCATGATTCCAATTTATATCTGCGACGACGATGACGCCGTCCGCCAGCAGATTCAAACCGCCCTGCACTGGAAGATTGTCATGGAGAACTACGACATGGAGGTGGCGTGCGCCGCCGCCAGCGCACAGGAGCTTCTGGCCGCTGTGGAGGACGGGAGCCGGGGCGTCTATTTTCTGGATGTGGAGCTGAAAGACAAGTCGTGGGACGGCTTCCTTCTGGGCTGCGAGCTGCGCAGGCGGGACCCCCACGGCACGCTGGTGTATATCACCAGTTACGGCGATCTGGCCTGGCGGACGTTCCAGTACCACCTGGAGGCGTTTGACTACATTGTGAAGGAGACGGAACAGGCTGGGCCGTCAGCCGCCCGGTGCCTGGAGGCCGTTTATGCCCGCCTGCTGGACGAACGCCGGGACCCTGCGGAGGTGTTTTCCTTCCGGACAGGGGACGAGACCCGCCACATCCCCCTGGATGAAATTCTCTTCTTTGAAACCACCCCCAAGGCCCACCACGTCCTGCTCCACACCGCCGGGAGCCGGGTGGACTTCGTCGGCAGTCTGGGGGAGCTGGAGGAGAAGCTGGACGGACGGTTTATCCGGGTCCACCGGGCCTATCTGGCGGCACTGGATAAGATTGAGGCCGTGGACTGGAAGCGGAACAAAGTCCGGGTGGGTGGCCGGGAGTGCCTGCTGTCCCGCGCCGGAAAAGCAGAGCTGCGCAGAAAACTGGGAGGAGGCCCATGAGGCCCCCTCCCTTTGCCGTTTAAGAAGGAATCGTGCCGATTAGGAACGCCGGACCACAGAGGGACCGGACTGTGGTATGCTCTCTGCGCAGGCAGGCGGGGCGGGAAAGGAGGGACCGGCTATGGCAAAGGACCGCTTTGTAACCGTCAGCCACATCGGCAATGGGATCGGCTTCTCCGGGCTGAGCAGTGTGGAAAGAATTATTGTCGATACCAAGACCGGCGTGAACTACGCCCTGACCCCTGGGGGGCAAGCCATGTGCGTCCTGGTGGACCGGGACGGCAAGCCCATCGTCACCCCCGTAGAATAACCAGGTAAGCGCAGGAAAGCAAATGCGTCCCGCCTGTCCCTGCCGGAAATCCTTTGAATTCTATTTTGCAGGAGGTACAAACGTATGGCTCATGAACAAAAAATTTGGAAATTTACCCAGGAGGCCGGTTACGAGCCACTGGAAAGCCGCTGCATCATCGTCCAGCCCGCTCCCGACAATCTCAGCGAAAAAATCGCCTCGTTTTTCACAGCCCTGTTTAAATGCAACCTCTGCGTACTCCAGTTGTGCAGAAACGAGATGATTCTCCTCCCCTTCGACCCGATGTGGGCCTCTCTGAAAAAAGAGACGTCGCTGGTCCTGCCCTATGCAGACATCCAGTCGGTGGAGCTGGCCGACGATCTGCTGGACACCATCATCACCATCCGCACCAACGAGGACGTCATCCGCTTGGCCACCCAGCAGAAAGCTCTGAGCGACTGGCGGATGTCCGGACTGCAGGCCACCCAGTTCGTTGGAGGATATAAAAACTGGCACAAAGAGAATCTGGACCAAACGCTTCAGGACTTGAAAAAACTGGGGGCGCATTAGCTCCGGGAAAAGCCCTCTCAGTCAGCCCCGGACGGACTGAGAGGGCCGGACAGTACCGCGCCGGTCATCCACTGATCTAAAAACAGAAGCTGTTCGTCCGTATGGAACCAATGCTCGCCATTTTCCATGACAGTGAGGTCCGCATGATGGCGTTCAACAAACTGATCCACTGTTTGCCGGGAGATGAGATGATCTTTTCCGGCGTACAGAATGGACGTTGGAATATTCCATCGGATGGGATGCTCTCTGACGAAGCTCAGGTATTTCCATGACAGCGTTTCTCCAAAATCAGTGGGGATTTCGCCCCTTTCACGGAGCTCTGCCTCCGATACCTTCGCCCAGCCCATCATGTCAAGAATCAGCCGCTCCATATCCAATACCGGCGATATCATTAATGCCCGCTCAATGTCACAATTCTGCAGCGTATGCATCGCAAAATAAGCCCCAATGCTGTTTGCAAGTATCCATATACGGTCAAATTTCGCGCGCGCGCCGTCATATGCCCGCTGAATTTGATTCTGTGCAGTCCATGGAAAATCGCCGTCGTAGTCTACGCCGGTCAGTTCAAAGCCCTTGCAATTTTTCCGGTATTGCTCCGCTTCTGTACAGCTCCCGCCTTTTCCGTGGATATATAATATAGCTCTTTTCATTGCGTTACCTCGCTGTGGTTGTTCTTCTCGCTTTATTATTCTACCACGATACCGTCTGTATAGTCAAGTAACAAGGGGAATGTCCGCATGGGTTTGGATGGCAAAAAAAGATTGACTTTCTGCATAGGGTTTGCTATACTTTCTGCATTACCGCCGGGTAAACGCTTATAACCATTCCAGTAGGCCATAGAAGGAATGGGATATAAGCGTTTTATTTTTTAAGCGAGGTGCTGATATGTTTCGAGAAATGCGAAGAAAACGGCAGGCATTGTCCCAGGAAGAAATTTCTTCCGTCCTTTATAGAGGAACATCCGGGGTTCTGGTTGTAGAAATATTGATTGCACTGTCAATGGCCGCTGCGTCCGGTGCAGGAATCATGATTTCCAGCCAGCTTGGACGACAAGAAAACGAAAAAGCCGTACAGACTTTCAATACAGCCGTCGTGTGTTCCGCAGGGATTGGTATATTTGTGATTGTTATGGGCAATATTTTCCTTCACCCTCTGGCAAAAATATTAGGCTCTACGCCGCAGATTCACGATAAAGCTGCCGGTTATTTATGGTATATGGCCACTTTCTCCCCATTCCTCCTGTTTAGCTTTCTCCTTGGCGGGCTTGCAAGAAATGATGGACAGCCAAAGCTGGCGATGCTCGCTTTGGCCTTTGGGTCCGCCTCCAACGTGGCGTTGGATTATGTGTTCATGTACCCGTTGAACATGGGAATTGCCGGGGCGGCTCTGGCAACGGCAATCGGGCCGGTTTTCAGCGTGGCCATTCTGCTCCCCAACTTCTTGATGAAACGAGGAAACCTTTATTTTGCAAAGCCCAAAATACGGCAGCACAATATCCAGCGCATTTTCCTGCTGGGTTTTCCTTCCTTTATCATGGAGTTCTCAATTGGTATTATCACATTTATTTATAACTTTGCCATTGTGCAATTTTGGGGCGGTGAAATAATTTGGTTCTGTCACTCAATAGGAGAAGCGCTAACTGCCTGCGCTGCACTCGTCCTGCTCTCCAAAAACGGCGCTATCCACAAATTCGCCTGCACCGGTGAGTAAACGGCAAAATGCCCAGGAACCGCGTGTTCCTGGGCTCTTGCTGTGTTTGACTGTCCTGGAAGCCGGTCAGTCAGCAGTCTCTCAACCATACATCTGACGGCATCTCCATACCGGATTTATATTTATATAGTCAAATAATGAACATAGCGTCCCCGAATGAAAAGAACCGGTACCGTTCCCGTACGGCCTCTTCATATGCGGCCAGAATGTGCTCCCGGCCCGCCAGGGCGGATACCAGCATCAGCAGGGTGCTCTCCGGCAGGTGGAAATTGGTGATAAGGGCGTCCATCACCCGGAAGGAGTATCCAGGATAAATAAAGATATTTGTCCAGCCAGCCTTTGCCTCCATGCGTCCGTCCTCTCCGGCCCAGCTCTCAATGGCGCGGCAGGAGGTGGTCCCCACGCAGATCACCCGGCCTCCGGACGCCTTTGTGCGGTTAATCAGGTCCGCCGTCTCCTGGGGCACCACACAGTATTCGCTGTGCATGTCATGGTCCGTGATCTCCTCCTCCTTCACTGGCCGGAAGGTTCCCAGTCCTACATGAAGCGTCACATAGCCGATTTCCACCCCGCGGGCCTTTACCTGCCCAAGCAGTTCCTTTGTAAAATGCAGCCCCGCAGTGGGCGCGGCGGCGGAGCCGTTGACCCGTGCATACACGGTCTGATAGCGTTCCCGGTCCTGGAGCTGTTCTTTGATATACGGCGGTATGGGCATCTGTCCCAGACGCTCCAGCGCCTCCAGGAATATGCCCTCGCAGTGGAACCGGACCAGACGGTTGCCCCCCTCCACCTCTCCGGTAATCTCACCGGTCAGCTCTTCCTGGGGGCCGAAGCGCATCTTTGCCCCGGTCCGCAGCTTCTTCCCCGGACGCACCAGGCATTCCCAGACGTTGTCCCCCCGGTCGATGAGCAGCAGTGCCTCGCAGGCCCCGCCCCGCTCCCCACCGGCGTTGACGCGGCTGCCCAGCAGCCGGGCGGGCAGAACACGGGAGTCGTTCATAATCAGACAGTCGCCGGGGCGCAGCAGCTCCGGAAGCTCATAAAAATGCCGGTGGGACCACGCGCCGGCCTCCTTGTCCAGGACCAGCAGCCGGGAGGCGTCCCGCTTTTCCAGGGGCGTCTGGGCAATCAGCTCCGGCGGCAGTGCAAAATTAAAATCCTTTGTCTTCAAAATATTCCCTTTCCGGGGACTCCCCCCATCTTGTTGTCCGGCTGCAGGCAGCTCCCGCCGCTATTGACAAATGTGCGCCATCTGCATACGCATCTGTGAAAAAGTGGCCTTGCTGAGCATACAGGCCGGAAATGTGTAGAAAAAGCGTCCTGGGCCGCTGAATATAGGTAAAAACAGTTGACAGCAACGCAGTTCTGTGGTAGAAATTACAGTAATCCGCTCTCGTTTGCGGAACGCTGACATACAGTATACACGGGGGCGGGAAATTTTTCAACCATGATCTGCCGCCCGTAAGCTTTCATTTGGGAGGTTTTATAGATTATGAAGGAATATCGTGTCGGAATTATCGGTTGTACGGGGATGGTCGGACAACGCTTTGTCACGCTGATGGAGAACCACCCCTGGTTCCGGCTGACCGCACTGGCGGCCAGCGCCCGCAGTGCGGGTAAGACCTATGCGGAGGCGGTGCAGAACCGCTGGACAATGACATCCCCTGTTCCGGAGGCGGCCAAGGGCCTGGTGATTCTGGACGCGGAGGCCGATGCGGAAAAACTGGCCGGACAGGTGGACTTCGTCTTCTGCGCCGTGGACATGAAGAAAGATGAAATCCGGGCTTTGGAGGAGAAATACGCAAAGCTGGAGTGTCCTGTGGTTTCCAATAACAGCGCGCACCGCTGGACGGAGGACGTCCCCATGGTGGTGCCGGAGATCAACGCGGACCATATCCGCATAATTGAACAGCAGCGCAAACGCCTGGGTACCAAGCGGGGCTTTGTGGCGGTGAAGTCCAACTGCTCCCTGCAGTCCTACGTCCCCGCCCTGACCCCGCTGCTGAAGTACGGCATGGAAAAAGCTTTGGTCTGCACCTACCAGGCGATTTCCGGCGCGGGTAAGACCTTTGAACGCTGGCCGGAGATGGTGGACAACTGCATCCCCTATATCGGCGGCGAAGAGGAGAAGTCGGAAAAGGAACCCATGAAGCTGTGGGGCAAGGTGGAGGACAGCAGGCTGGTACTGGCTCAAGGTCCGGCCATCACAGCGCAGTGCTTCCGCGTGGCCTGTCAGGACGGCCATATGGCGGCTTGCTTCATGTCCTTCCGGGAGGGCTGCAAGCCCAGTATAGAGCAGATTAAGGCGGATTGGGCGAATTTCTCTGGCCGGGCCCAGGAGCTGAACCTGCCCTCCGCTCCCAAGCAGTTCCTACACTACTTTGAGGAGCCTGACCGCCCGCAGACCCGCTTGGACCGGATGCTGGAAAACGGCATGGCGGTGTCCGCCGGACGGCTCCGCCCGGATACCCAGTACGACTATAAGTTCGTATGTCTCAGCCACAATACCCTGCGGGGTGCGGCTGGCGGCGCGACGCTGCTGGCCGAACTGCTGTGCGCAGAGGGATATATTTAAGGCGCACACCAAATTTGAACGGTAAGTCAGTGAGGCCAGCCCTATGGACCGGGACTGGCCTCACCGTTTTTTGCCCGCTCCTTAACGTTACTCCTTGATTTCTGTCTCAGTTCCCGCTATAATAGAAAAAAAACTTTTTTAAGATGCCCTGTACTCTCGCTGCATATCACATAAGAAGGAAGGAGCAATACATGAACAACGAGGAAAAGATTTTAGAAATGCTGTCAGGTCTCACCGAGACCATGGGAAAACACGGGGAGCTTTTGACTGAGCTGAAAGCGGATGTGTCAGAGCTGAAAACAGACGTAGCCGGTCTGAAAACGGATGTGTCAGAACTGAAAACAGACGTAGCCGGTCTGAAAACGGATGTGTCAGAACTGAAAACAGACGTAGCCGGTCTGAAAACGGATGTGTCAGAGCTGAAAACAGACGTAGCCGGTCTGAAAACGGATGTAGCCGTGTTGCAAACAGACGTAGAGGGTCTGAAAACGAATGTAGCCACACTGCAAACAGACGTAGAGGGTCTGAAAACAGATGTAGCAGGTTTGAAAGAGACTGTAGAGGTGCTGGATGCACGCTCCCTGAAATCTGCAGTTCTGCTGGAAGCGGATATCCCGCGCAGTATTAACAGACTGTATGAGGGACACGGTGCAATTATGGAGAAACTGTGTACATTGGCGTCCCAGGATCAGGTTGACGAGCACGATCAGGACATTTCTATCATGAAAGATGCAATCAAACTTTTGCGCTTAGAGGTCAATGAGCTGAAAAAAGCGCAGTGATTCCAGGGCAGCGTACATACAAGCACAGCGGGCCAGCTAGGATTATTTTACGATCCTGGCTTTCAGGCGGAAATGATCTCCCTGGCGGAAAACGGAACCAAAGAGATTTCCGCAGTGGTGCAGACCAACTCCAATGCCGCGGAAAAGAGCGCGGCGGTTTCCCCAAAGCCGTCCTCCCAGGCGCGGAACCTGAACAGCCTCATCAGCCATTTCCATGTGAGATAGAGGAGGATGCCGAATCGCCTGCAGAAGATGAAAAGCCGGACCGGATGGCCCCAACGGGGCAGACGGTCCGGCATTTTCCGCAACGGATGCACTCCGGGCCGTTGATGTCCTTTGTAACCTCCACTGCCATGGGACAGGACCGCTCACATTTTTTGCAGTCCACACACTTGCCCTTATCCAGGTGCATCTGGAAAAAGCTGAACCGGTTGAACAGGGAGTAAAAGGCCCCCAGCGGGCAGAGGTACCGGCAGAAGGGGCGTTGGACCAGCACGGACGCCGTTGCAACGGCAGCCAGTACCAAAACCTTCCAGCTGAACAGCGCACCGGCGGCCTGCCGCAGCGTCGGGTTGGACAGCAGAAGCGGGATGCCGCCCCCCAGGGTCCCGGCGGGACACACGTATTCGCAGAAATAGGGGGGCGTCACTCCGGTCTCCGTCACGGCGAAGGCGGGCAGGACGATGACCAGAACCAGCAGGACCGCATACTTGAGATACCGGGCGGGGCGGTCCAGCTTCTTTGGCACGCTCAGCTTGGGCGACGGAATCTTGTGCAGCAGGTCCTGCGCCAGCCCAAAGGGACACAGCAGTCCGCAGACCACCCGGCCCAGTACAATGCCGAACAGCATCAGCAGGCCCAGCACGTAGAACGGGAACCGCCGCTGTATCCCGCCCAACGCCGCCTGGAGAGAGCCGATGGGACAGGCTCCCAGCGCACCGGGACAGGAGTAGCAGTTCAGGACCGGCACACAGACCGCCTTGCTGGCCCCGGTAAAGATTTTCCCCTTTTGAAACCCCGCCGCATAGCCGTTGAACAGGGCGGCGGCGAGGAGCTGGACCGCCCGCTGCTTGGATATCAGCCGATTCCGATGCATTCCAGACATACCCTCACCGCCTTCTGCATAACTTCCCACTGTTCCCCCCGCAGCAGCCCCACCGCAATCAGAACTGCCGCCGTCCCCAACAGCGCATACCGCAGGAACAGGACCGCCCTGTTATTCAACACTGATCTCCGCCTTTCCGCCTGCGGCCAGCGCCTGGTTGACCGCCGCTGTGTAGACGCCGGGCAGGTCCGCCTGCATCCCGGTGATGGGGTCCCCAGCCAGCTGGCCGTCGCTGTCTGCAAAAAGGGTGGTGGGGGTGTACATCAAATTGCTGCACAGGTCCACAAGGTCCCCGCTCCCGGAGATGAGCGTGACGCCGTCAAACCCGGCGTTCTGGAGAACTTCCTTTGTAATGTCCTCGTTGCCGCTCCCGTCCAGACAGACTGTAATCAGCTGCACGTTGTCCGGCAGAGCCTTGGCATACGCCGCCAGGTCCGGCATCTCGGCTATGCAGGGACGGCAGGTCAGGGACCAGAAGTTTATGATCGTGACGTCCTTTTCCTGGAGATCGGCCTGGGTGAATGTGTCTCCGTCCAGCGTGGTGGCGGTGAAGGACGCCAGACTGCCCAGCTGGCTGGCAGTCCCGCCGCTCTCCTCCGGTTCCGCCGCCGGTTCATTCGCCGGTTCATTCGCCGGTTCATTCGCCGGTTCATTCGCCGGGGCATTTACCGCTCCATCCGGCGCCTTCCCGGAGCAGCCCGCCAGAATCGCCGCCAGCAGACACGCGATTACCAGCAGTGAATAGATTTTCCTGTTTCCCAGTCTCATAATACAATACCTCCATAAAACGGCCCGCACCACATATATCAGTGCGGGCCGCCTTGTTATGGCCGTATCATAGCACGTTCGTCCGGGGTTGTCAAATTATTTGCGTCCGCCGTAAAATTTTTCTGCCTGAGCGGATAGACGGTCTGGCCCGAAACAGAAGGAGGATACCGGAGAAAAACCGGTACCCTCCCTACGGCTTCTGCCGTATGGACACATAATCTCGCCGGGGTGGCCCTGGACGGGGGCGGGCTTTTACACCCGCGTCCCGCCGGACCGTTTCCCGCCGAGACAAACAAAAAGCGGTGCAGGATATAATTACCCCACACCGCATATGTACAGACACAAATCCCGTATTGTGAAGCAGTCCTCCGTAGTAGGAAGTGAGAAAGTGACTATTGAAAAAAGAAGGGAAGACTGTTATAATAGGGACTGGCGTAGCAAATGCTATTGTGTAGGAGCGGACACTCCTGCATAGGGGCATGGGGGACTGCCATCTCCCATGTCCTGCCTTATTATTTGCCTCGTTGCTGTTATCATACCACATTTTCCACGCCTTGACAAGCATTTTCTTTTTCTATAAAAAAATTATTTCTACCTGAGCAGATAGACAGGGCCTGACGCCGCCCTCACGTCCATCTGCTCAGGTAGAAATTTTTCTTGACATTCCTTCTGCTGGAAGACGAAATTTTTCTTGACATTCTCCCTGCTGGAAGGCGTATTATATTGGCGAGCAATGAATCTGCCGGGAACAATCCCTCAGTCACGCTGCGCGTGCCAACTCCCCTTTCAGGGGGAGCCTTTTGGGATGCTGCGCCCCAAAAGCCTCCCTGGAACGGCCAAAAATTTACCCCTTGACAAATCCGTAAAAGCGCGTATGATTGTATTAACTCTATAATACAACGATATTCCCCTACAATTTACGGAAAGTTCACAGCTACTTAAAAATCCCTTCAAATTCCCATCTTGACTATTACCGGCGGACAGCGTATAGTTAGCATACTAAATTCCTGCGGCGTCTCATATAATAGAGCTGGCGCGCAGGTCCGCCCACCTACAGAAAGGAGTCCCGTACCATGCAGCTACTGAAAAAGAAATCCGGTTCCACTGACGAGGAGAGCGCCCCCAAACGCTTCCGCCGCCCCCTGAAAAAAGGCCCCCTGCTCCTGGCGGCGGCGGTACTGCTGCTAGTGGCGTTCAACCTGCTGAAAGGGGAAAAGTCCACCGCCGCTACCTTGGCCCTGGCCGACACCTCCGTGCTTAGCCGGGAGGATATGCAGAGCACCATCAGCGCCACCGGCACCGTGGAGAGCGCAAGCAGTATGCTGGTCTATTCCACCGCCGCTTATACGGTGCAGGAGGTTCCGGTGGAGGTGGGGGACTATGTGGAGGAGGGGCAGCTCCTGGCTAAGCTGGACGACCAGAACATCCAGGACCAGATTGACTCCCAGGAGGCCAGCCTCAGCGTCTCCGGCGGCACCAGCGCCGCCGCCATCGCCTCCGCCAAGGACAGCTACGAGCAGTTCAAGGCGGGTCTGGAGGACGGAATGAACAGCGGCATCCTCAGCGCGGAGAGCGCAGTGACCAACGCCTATAACAGCTATACCAACGCGGTTACTACATATGAACGCTACAAGGAGGGCCTGGACGCAGGGGAAAACGCCACCCTGCTTAACCAGGACGCCGCCCTGCGGGGGGCGCGTACCACCCTGGAGTCCGCCCAGGAGGGCTATACCAACGCGCTGGACGCCCTGTACAAAGCGGACGACGATATCAACGACGCCCAGGCCGATCTCACCGACGCGGAAAACGATCTGGACGACACGGAGCGGGACCTGGACCGGGCGGAGGATGATCTGGACCGGGCGGAGCGGCAGCTGAAGAGCATGGGCAGCGGCGGCTACGCCGCCGATATTTCCCGGCTGGAAGCGGAAATAACGGCCCTGCAGACCCAGATTGCCGCCGGCGGGGAGGACGCTGCCGCGCTGACGGCCCAGCTGGAGGGCAAAAAGGCGGAGCTGGCCAGCCTCACTGCCGCCCAGACCTCCTTTGCCGCCGCCCAGACCGAGCTGACCCAGGAGGTGAGCAAGCTCACCCAGGAGGTCGCTTCCCTGACCAGCCAGCAGGCCCAGCTGGAGGCCAGCGTCAAGAGCTATCAGAACGCCCTCAAGCAGACGGAATACGCACGGGACAACTGTGACAAGCAGGTTGTCACCGCCGAGCGAAGCCTGCACAGCGCGGAGGAGTCCTATGCCGCCGCCATTACCCAGTATAACGCCACCGTCACTACGGTGGACAACACATTGGCCGACTATGCCACCGCTGTGGAGACCGCTTACGAGGCATACCAGACCGCCCAGACCAATCTCCAGTCCGCCAAGGTTTCCGCGCAGAACCAGCTCCAGTCCTACAAGGACAGTCTCAACAGCGCCTACGCCGGAGCTAACAAGGCTGTCACCGACGTGAGCCTGCGCCAGCTGCGGGCCGATCTGGCGGACACCGAGATCAAAGCGCCGGTCTCCGGCACCGTGACCGCCGTGTATGCGGAGGTGGGTTCCGCCGGGTCCGGACTGCTGTTCGTGATTGAGGACGTGGAGAATCTGGTGGTGTCCACCTCGGTGAAGGATTACGATGTGGGTACTGTGAAAACCGGTATGCCCGTGACCATCAAGTCCGATTCCACCGGCGACGCCGTCTATGACGGTCAGATTTCCACCATCGCACCCACTGCGGATAAAACCGCCAACGGCGCAACCAACACCGACGGCGGAGACGTCTCCTTTGCCGCGGACGTGGCTGTGCTCTCCAAGGACACCGGGCTGCGCATCGGTATGAGCGTGCGGCTGAACTTCGTGGTGGACCAGGCAAAGGACGCGCTGTCCGTCCCCTACGAGGCGGTTTACAAGAACGACGCGGGCGAGGACTGCGTGATGGCTGCGGAGGAACAGGATGACGGAAAATACCTGTTGGCAGAATACCCCGTTACAGCGGGTATGGAGACAGACCTGGACATCGTGGTGGAGGGTCCGGATTTACAGGAGGGAATGCGCATTGTCAGCGAGCCGTCCCTCTACCGGCCCTACCTGGGACAGACCCTGGAGGCCGGAGCCGGCATGCGGCCCAACACCGCCCAGATGATGATGGGAGGCATGTAAATGGACCCCATCATCCGTATGCGGGGCATCTATAAGCGGTTCTATATCGGTCAGCCCAATGAGCTGGAGATTCTCCACGGCATCGACCTGGACGTCCTGCCCGGCGAGTTCCTCTCTATCGTGGGGCCCTCCGGGTCCGGCAAGAGTACGCTGATGAACCTCATCGGCGTACTGGACCGCCCCACCGAGGGGGCCTATTCCCTGGACGGTACGAAAGTGAATGAGGCCAGAGACGACGAGCTGTCCGCTATCCGCAACCGGAAGATCGGCTTTGTCTTCCAGAACTTCAACCTCATCTCCCGCACCAACGCCCAGAAAAACGTGGAGTTGCCTATGATGTACGCCGGAATCTCCAGCGGGAAGCGGGCCGCACGGGCCAGAGAACTGCTGGATATGGTGGGCATGGGGAACCGGATGAACCATCAGCCCAGCGAGCTGTCCGGCGGACAGAAGCAGCGGGTGGCTATCGCCCGCTCTATGGCCAACGACCCCGCCATTATCCTGGCCGACGAGCCTACCGGCGCACTGGACAGCAAAACCGGACGCATGGTGATGGACCTCTTTCACCAGCTCAACCGGGAGCAGGGAAAGACCATTGTGCTGATTACCCACAACCAGGAGCTTGCTCTGGAGACGGACCGTTTTGTCACCATGCGGGACGGACGGCTGTACGTGGGGGACACCGGAGAGGAGGTGCGCTATGGGGCTTAGCGAGAGCGTCCGGCTGGCCCTGGAGGGCCTGCGGGCCAATAAAATGCGCTCCCTGCTGACTATGCTGGGCATTATCATCGGCATCGGCGCGGTCATCGGCATCCTCACCGTGGGCAACGGTCTGACCGGTTCCATCACCGGCTCCATGAGCGGCCTGGGCGCCAGCAACATTGCCGTGACCCTCCGGGCCAAGGACGACGATAGCGGGGGCATGATGAGCATGATGGGGATGATCGACCCGGAGGAGGACGACCTCATCACCGACGGCATGCTGGACGCCCTGCGGGAGCGGTACGGGGACTATATCGCCGGGATTGCCATTGGCGAGCCTGCCGGAAGCGGCCAGGCCAAGAACGGGCGGCTGTACGCCAACGTGAGCCTGAGCGGGGCGAACGTGGATCTGGCGGAGGTGAACAATCTGGACCTGCTGGCCGGCCGGTGGATTCAGGAGAAGGATATCGGCGGCAGACGGAGCGTGTGCGTGGTCAGCGACAAGCTGGTCAACAACATGTTCGCTGGCAGCTTGGACGCCGCCCTGGGCAACGAGGTGCAGATCGACCGGAACGGCGAGCTGCTGACCTTCCGGATTGTGGGGGTCTATGAGTACGATGCGTCTACCATGGGCTACTCCATGGCCTCGGAGAAGGATATGTCCACCGCCGCCTATATTCCCGTCAGCGCCGCCAAACACATCGCCGGCGCGTCCGATGGCTACTCCAGCCTCACCGTCCAGGCCCAACCGGATGCCGACAGCGCGGCTGTCGCCCAGGTGGTGGAGGATTTCCTGAATTATTTCTACCGGAACAATAAGGATTACTCCGTGATGACGATGGCCATGAGCACCATGGTGGAGTCCATGTCCACCATTATGAATACGCTGTCTATCGCTATTTCTGTGATTGCTGGGATTTCTCTGCTGGTGGGCGGCATCGGGGTGATGAATATTATGCTGGTGTCCGTCACCGAGCGGACCAGGGAGATCGGTACCCGGAAAGCCCTGGGCGCGACCAACAACGATATCCGTATTCAATTCGTGGTGGAGAGCATCATCGTCTGTCTCATCGGCGGTATCATCGGTATTATCGTCGGAACGATTATGGGCTACATCGGCAGTACGCTTATCAGCGAACCGTCCTATCCCACCATCGGATATATTTCGCTGGCTGTGGGCTTCTCTATGGCTATCGGCGTTTTCTTCGGCTACTACCCCGCCAACAAGGCCGCTAAGCTGGACCCCATTGAGGCCCTGCGGTATGAATAAATGCTTTGATACGCAAAACGCCGCCTCCCCTGGCTTTCAGGCCGTTGGGAGGCGGCGTTTTGCAGGCTATGTACTTACTTCTCTTCCACGGCCAGGATGCCCATGGGACAGGCTTTGGCGCAGATGCCGCAGGCTATGCACTTGCTGGGCGTCTTTGCTTCGGGGGCCATGACCATGACGTGCATGGGGCAGGCTTCCACACATTTGCCGCAGCCGACGCACTTCTTTTTGTCGATCATGTACACGCCCTTCGCGTTCTGGGAGATCGCGCCCTCCGGACACGTACGGGCGCACTTGCCGCACATGATGCAGCTGTTGACCTTCGGCTCGCCGTCCGGCTTGGCGGTGATGCGGATGCAGCTCAATTCGGGGTCAAATTGTTTGTAAAAAGCTTCCGAACACGCTCTCACACAGGACAGACATGCCTTGCAGGGGTTCTCTTTGCTTACGGTTAATTTTTTCATTTGAAGAAAGCCTCCAATACAGAAATGATTCCTCTCCTATCCTACCAGATATATTGTTAAATTGCAAACAATATTTTTGGGGTTAGGTGGGATTTTTTCTGCCTGCAAGATTGCAGGGGAAAAATTGACAACTTTAGACATATGCCGTATAATAAACAAGCCGTCCCGGACGGGACGGACAGAAGGTATGCGCTGCACAAGAGGCAGGCGGTTGGCCCCCACTACAGGGGGAACCTTTTCCCCCGGAAAGGGGGGAGCGCCATGGTTACATATAGTGAACTGTTTCAGTTCGTTATTATGATTACTGGCATCGTTGGAATCTGTTATCAGATTTTCAGCAAAAGGAAATGACCGCCCCACGGTCAAGGTGACGGTCATTTCAATGCCAAATCCTTAGGGCCAACCGCTTGTCGCAGCGCCCTTCTGTTTTTATTATAACCATTAACCCTGTTTTGTCAAGATAGCAAAGCAGAATTTTTGTGCGCTGCTAAAATTTGACAAACCAAGACGAATACCGTATAATAGACAAGCCGTCCCGGACGGGACGGACAGAAGGTATGCGCTGCACAAGAGGCAGGCGGTTGGCCCCACTACAGGGGGAGCCTTTTCCCCCGGAAAGGGGGGATTGCCATGGTTACATATAGTGAACTGTTTCAGTTCGTGATTATGCTCACTGGCATCGTTGGAATCTGTTATCAGATTTTCAGCAAAAGGAAATGACCGCCCTCAGCCAAAGGTAACGGTCATTTCTTGATCGTCTTGGGGCTGACCGCTTGTCGCAGCGCCCTTCTGTTTTTATTATAGCCATGTTACCCTGTTTTGTCAAGACGGCGAAACAGGATTTTTTACGTTCTCCGCTTCCCCTCCAAATAACGCTCCGCCGCCAGCAGCACCTCCTCATCGGAGGCAAATGTCACCAGCGGACACGCTTCTTGGAAGGTAAACCATCCAATTTCTGCAATTTCCTCCAGCTGTGCCTGCTCCTCCCCGCCGGAGGGGACGGCGATAAAGAAAACCACATCCTTCACAACGCCGGGCTTGGGGTAGTACGTCACCACCTGGCGGAAGCCGGTGTCGATTTCCGCCGTCAAACCCGTCTCCTCCCGGATTTCACGCCGTGCGGTGTCCTTCTCCTTCTCTCCCGCCTCCACATGCCCTTTGGGGAAACTCCAATGTCCGCCGTTGTGCCGGGCCAGCAGATACTGCCGTATGCCCTCCTGCTCCCGCCACACCACTGCGCCGCAGCTCTTCTCCTCCACGGCCTTCTCAAAAACCCCGCCGTCGCCCCAGGTCCACTGCCCGCCGTGGGCCCCCAGCTCAAAATGATACTTGGCGATACCCAGGTCTACCATGGAAAATTCATGCTCTCCTGTCGCTTTGGCCAACACTGTGCCGTCCTTCTGCCAGGTAAACCGGTAGGCCTGCCGGTTCCGGGCGGAGGGCGCGCGCTGCACCGCGGCAATGCCGGACATAAACCAGCTGGGCGCGCCGCTGAGATTCCCGGCCAGCTCGGACTGAGATTTGCTCTTGCGCTTGGAGGCCAGAGCAATCAGCTTTTCCCTGCCGCCACGCTCCTCCGGCGTGTGGCCCACCGCAGCTACGCAGACCAGCCGTTCCCCCTCCTGCAGATGGCACAGACAGCTCTCCCGGTCGTAGGTCCCGCCTACCCAGCAGGTCCCCAGTCCCATGGCCCCGGCGGTGAGGACCAGCTCCTCCCCGTAATACCCGCACTTCTCCTCCAGGTCCGGGTCCGCCGCAGGGCCTGCCAGCACCAGATAATTGCGCACGCCCTTCAGCACGCCGTAGCTCTTGCGCAGGGACGCAAAGGGTTCCGGCCTGTCACAGACCAGCTGCAGCCGCAGCCCGGACCGCTGGCGGCAGGCGTCGATGGCCTTTTGCAGCTCCTCCCGCTGCAGAGGGGGGATGGGGTCCGGCAGATAGCTGCGCTGGCTGGTCCTGGTCAATACAACGTCTGATAAGGTCATGTCTTCCTCCTCTTCCCGTATTGTCACACGATATGAATGCGGTTCTTCCTCTATTTTCCTCCCCACAGCCCCTCTTGTCAAGAAAAACTTGTCCTGACTTCCAAGATTTTTACCCCCTGTTCCAAATCTCTGGTAATTATGACGAAATTATGAACGTTCGGCAAAAAGCACTTGCATCCGATGGAAAGGTGTGGTAAACTTGTTCACAAGTTACATATCGGAAGCGGTCCTCAGGGGGGAGCCGGGCCTGCCGGTGTTTATCGGGTCCGGCTGCCGGAGACGCTTCCTGCGGCGTTCCCCGCTGTCGTGTGTGTCCGGTGTGTAGTAATTTTGAAAGGAGAGAGAAGTTATGGCAGAGACTATTGCGAGTATTAACAGTAAAATCAATGGCATCGTGTGGGGCGTCCCGGCAATGATCCTGATCCTGGGCGCGGGCCTGCTGCTGAGCGTGCTGTGCAAATTCCCACAGTTCACCCGGCTGGGCTACATCTTCAAAAACACCCTGGGCAAGGCCCTGAAAAAACAGGAGGGGCCTGCGGCTAAGGGTTCTGTCTCCCCCTTCAAGGCAATGTGTACCGCGCTGGCCGCCTCCATCGGTACCGGCAACATTGCCGGCGTCTCCGGCGCAATCGCTATCGGCGGCCCCGGCGCTGTGTTCTGGATGTGGATTTCCGCCCTGGTGGGCATGTGTACCAAATATTCCGAGGTTACGCTGGCTATCAAGTACCGCGAGAAAAACGCGGAGGGCGACTGGGTCGGCGGCCCTATGTACTACATTAAAAACGGTCTCGGCCCCAAGTGGAAGTGGCTGGCTGTCATCTTTGCCCTGTTCGGCGGCCTCGCCTCCTTCGGTATCGGCAACATGACCCAGGTCAACACCATCGCCAGTACCGTCAATGAGGCGATTGCGGGCTTTGTTCCCACCACCGAGGGACAGCAGAAGATGATCGCCCTGGCGGTCGGCATCATCGCCGCTGTCATCGTCTTCATCGTCCTGGTGGGCGGCATCCAGCGAATCGGCGATGTGTGCGCCCTGCTGGTGCCTGTCATGGCCATCATCTATGTGATTGCAGCCCTGATCGTGATTATCGTCAACATTACTGAAATCCCCGCCGCTTTCTCCGCAATCTTCGTAGGCGCGTTCAATCCCTCCGCTGTGGCTGGCGGCGTTGCCGGCGCAACCATCAAAACGGCCATCACCAAGGGCGTGGGCCGCGGTATCTTCTCCAACGAGGCCGGTCTTGGTTCCGCTCCTATGGCCCATGCCGCCGCAGACGTGAAGGACCCTGTGGAGCAGGGTATCTACGGCGTGTTTGAAGTCTTCATGGACACCATCGTCGTCTGCACCATGACCTCCATGGTGGTCCTGCTGGGCGTTGGCATCGACAGCGTCCCCTACGGCGAGAGCGTGGGCGCAGAGCTTACCATCGCAGGCTTCCGCTCCGTGTTCGGCGGCCCCATCCCCGCTGTGGTCGTGGCAATCTGCCTGACGCTGTTTGCCCTGTCCACCATCCTGACCTGGGGCCTTTACGGTACCCGCTGCTTCGAGTTCCTCATGGGCAGCAGGGCATCCAAGGTCTATCAGATCGTCTTCGTGGTCTTCCTGCTCATCGGCGCGACTATGAAGCTCTCCCTGGCCTGGGATATTGCCGACACCCTCAACGGCTTGATGGCTATCCCCAACCTTATCGGCGTACTGGTCCTCTGCCCCGTGGTGGCTCAGCTGACCAAGGAGCACTTCTCCAAGGTCGATAAGGTCAAGAAATAATCGCCGCTCCTATTTCTCCCCTTTCAAGGCGGGGGATGCGGGACCGGCCCGCTTCCTCCGCCCCATAAAGGGAGCTGTTTGACATGCAGCGGGACCATCCACACCGGATGGTCCCGCTGCCGTAATGCGCCGAGGCTTTGGAGGGATTTTTCACCTCCGGCTGTCAAAAAAAGAGGGAAATGCTCTGTTTCCCGCTGAATCCCCCCGCTCCGGCTTCCCGCCGCGCAGAACCCTCAAAAATTTTTTGGTCAAACCGCTGAATTTTTGATTCTTCCAGGAAAAAACCCCGGTGGGGGGATTTTACTCTTGCAAAAGCGCAAAAATTTTGATAAGATATAACCAATGCCATTGTGAAAAATGTGACAATTCGCAGACCCGATATCATCCGTAGAGAAAGGAGCAAAGAAAGCGCGAATCTTTCCGCGCTTTCCACATTCCGACTATGAAACTGATCACTGTCGAGCAAATGGAACAGGCCACCGAACGGCTGCTGGAAACAGGCCGTAAGGTGGGAGCAGACTCCTGGCAGCAGCGCGTTAAAAACCAGACCCCCCACTGTAAATTCGGTGAGGAGGGTATCTGCTGCCGTATCTGCTCCATGGGCCCCTGCCGCGTCACTCCCAAAGCCCCGCGGGGCATCTGCGGCTGTGACGTACACGGCATCGTCGCCCGTAACTACCTCCGCTTTACCGCCGGAGGCGCAGCTACCCACTCCGACCATGGCCGCTCCATCTGCCATACCCTTTATCTGGCGAAGGAAGGCGGCAACTACACCGTCAAAGACCCCGAAAAGCTGAAGAGAATCGCTGGCGAGTGGGGCATCGAGACCGAAGGCCGGGATATCTATGACCTGGCCCACGAGGTCGCCGAGACCGCCCTCATGGAATACGGCAAGCCCTTCGGTTGCGCCCGCTTCATCCAGCGCGCCCCGGAGCACACCCAGAAGCTCTGGCACGACGCAGGCATTGAGCCGCGGGCTATTGACCGCGAGGTCTCCCAGTCCCTGCACATGACCCACATGGGCTGCTCCTCCCTGCCGGAGGCGTTGATCCGCCAGTCCCTGCGGGCCGGTCTGTGCGACGGCTGGGGCGGCTCCATGTGCGGCACCGAGTTCTCCGACGTCCTCTTCGGTACCCCCAAGCCCGTCGACACTACCGCCAACCTGGGCGTCATGGAGAAGGACATGGTCAACATCGTTGTCCACGGACACGATCCCTCCCTGTCTGAGATGATCGTCCTCTATGCCCAGGACCCCGAAATGCTGGCTCTCGCCAAGGAAAACGGCGCTAAGGGCATCAATATCTGCGGCGTCTGCTGTACCGCCAACGAGGTGGCTATGCGCCACGGCATCCCCATGGCCGGTAACTTCCTCCAGCAGGAAAACGTGGTCCTCACCGGCGCGTGCGAGGCCATCGTGGTGGATGTCCAGTGCATCTTCCCCGCCCTCGGCCCCCTGAGCAAGTGCTTCCACACCAAATTCGTTACAACCTCCGATATCGCCCGGATGCCCGACAGCGAGTTCATCCACTTCTCCGAGGAGAACGCCGGTGAAAACGCCAAGCAGATCGTCCGTATGGCGGTGGAGAACTTCAAAAACCGTAATCAGGAACTGGTACATATCCCCGACCTGAAGACCAACGCTACCGTCGGCTTCTCTGTTGAGGCGATTAAAAAGTGCCTGGACGGCGTGACCAACACCCAGGTGGATGTGACCGGCACCATGAAGCCCCTGGTGGAGTGCGTCAACTCCGGCGTCCTGCGGGGCGCGGTGGCTATGGTCGGCTGCAACAACCCCAAGGTCCGTCCCGACACTGCCCACATCGGCCTGATGAAAAAACTCCTGGCCAACGATATCATCGTCGTCGTCACCGGCTGCGCCGCCCAGGCTGCCGCCAAGTCCGGCCTGCTGGACAAAGAGGCGAAGGAGTTCTGCGGCGACGGCCTCAAGCGCGTATGCGACCTGGTGGGCATCCCCCCTGTGCTCCATATGGGCTCCTGCGTGGACATCTCCCGTATGATGATCCTTGCCGCCGAAATTGCCAAGGATTCCGGCTGGAATATCTCCCAGATCCCCCTGGTGGGCTGCGCCCCGGAGTGGATGAGCGAGAAGGCCGTGTCCATCGGCAACTACGTAGTGGCTACCGGCATCGACACCTATCTGGGCGTTGACCCCTACACCAAGGGTTCCACCGAGGTCACAGAGCTGCTCCAGGGCGAGCACGGCATCAAGGACTGGGTCGAGGCCAAGTACACCGTTGAGCTGGATATCGAAAAGCTGTGCGACCGGATGATCGAGGCCATTGAGACCAAGCGCGAGGCTCTCGGTATCTGATATTTCGTAATTCCTGATAATCTGAAAGGATTTCTTCCATGAAAGTAGCCATTACCGGCAAGGGCGGCGTGGGAAAAACCACCTTCGCATCCACCCTTTGCCGTCTCTATGCCGCGGAAGGACGCACCGTCCTGGCCGCGGACGTGGACCCCGACGCCAACCTGGGCCTGGCCCTGGGCTTGACGGAGGAGGAGGTCAACGCCATCGTTCCCGTCTCCAAGATGAAAGAGCTGGCCAAGGAACGGACCGGCGCAAACGCCAGCAACACCTTCTTTAAGCTGAATCCGGAGGTCTCCGACCTGCCCGACAAGCTGTCCAGGGATGTCAACGGCGTGAAGCTGCTGGTCATGGGGACTGTGGACACCGGCGGAAGCGGCTGCGTCTGCCCGGAGCATGTGATGCTCAAGGCGATTCTGTCCAAGCTGGTCTTCCGGAAGGACGACGTGGTGGTGATGGATATGGAGGCCGGTCTGGAACACCTGGGCCGGGGTACCGCCAGCCTCATGGACCAGTTTGTAGTGGTCATCGAGCCCGGCGCACGCTCTATCCAGACCTACGCCCGCATCAAAGAGCTGGCCAAGGACATCGGCGTCACCCAGGTAAGGGTGGTGGCCAACAAGGTCCGGGATGAACGGGACGAGGAATTCCTCCGCCAGCGCATCCCGGAGGAGGACCTGCTGGGCTTCATCCACTATAACGCCGATGTGATTGAGGCGGACCGGAATGGGCAGTCCCCCTTTGACTACAGCGACAAGGCTGTGGAGGAAATCCGGGCAATCAAGGACAAAATGGATGCCCAACATAAATAGAATTAACTACTCTGCTGAGAGTATTCGTAAGGAGTGGATCATCACGTGAAAACATTATTTGAGCGCGTTTTCTCCGGCAACGACGAGATGTACGCCCTGGCGGTCAAGGCGGTGGACGAGGCCCTGGCAAAGCTGGGCCCGGACGCTCCCGCCACCTTCGGCGACACCGCTTACAGCCTGCCCTGCCTCTATGCCATGACCGGCAAGAAGGTCGCTACCGTGGGCGAGGCTAAAGAAGCTCTGGAAACCACTATCAAGGATTTCATGACCCGCAACAAGCGGACCAAGGATATCTTTACTTCCGGCGTGGCTACCGCCCTGTCCGCTGAAATCATCGAGCTGATGAAGTACGCTGCCGCTGGCGGTTCCCCCTATCAGGAACCCGTGCAGGGCCACTTCACCGATGCGCAGGTCCGTGAGCTGGGCGTGCCCCTGGTTACACGGGACATCCCCGGCGTGGCCGTGATTATCGGCGCGGCCCCCTCCGCCGACGAGGGCGCGGAGCTGGTCAAAGAGTACCAGTCCCAGGGTATCTTCGTCACCCTGGTGGGCGGTATCATCGACCAGTGCGTGGAAAAAGGTATGAAGCTGGGCTTCAACGTCCGCTGCGTGGCCCTGGGCCATGACCTGAGCAGCGTCGCCCACGTGGTCAGCGTGGCCCTCCGTGCCGCTATCATCTTCGGCAGTACCGAGGCCGGTAACTATGAGGCTATGTGGCGCTACACCATGGACCGCGTGTTTGCTTTCGTCAACGCCTACGCCCCCGTAGACGATATGACCGTGGCCTGCGGCGCAGGCGCTATCCAGCTGGGCTTCCCCGTTGTCACCAACGACACCGAGGAGAACAATATGTTCCGCGTCCCCAAGAGCCTCATTATTCAGACCGACACCAAAAAGTTCAACGCTACCTCCCTGGAGGCCAGAGACATCAAGATCAAGATTACCAAGATCGACATCCCCGTGGCCTTCTCCTCCGCTTTCGAGGGCGAGATCGTCCGCCGCGGCGACATGCAGCTGGAGTTCGACGGCTCCCGCAAGACCGGCCTGGAGCTGGTGCGGAGCAAAGAGCTGAGCGAGGTGGAGGACCACCGCTTTACCCTTATCGGCCAGGACTTCGACGCTTTCGAAGTGGGCAGCAAGGTGGACTTCTGCATGGTCGCTGACGTGGCTGGCAAGAACATGAACAGCGACTTTGAGTCCGTCTTTGAGCGTAAGTTCCATGCCTACATCAACTGCATGGAGGGTATCATGCACACCGGCCAGCGCGATGTCATCCGCGTCCGGATCAGCAAGGCCGCTTTCGAGGCGGGCGTCCGCGCCAAGGACTTCGCCGAGGTGCTGTACGCCAAGCTGAAGAGCGACTACGACACCGTTATCGACAAGTGCGAAGTCACCATCATCACTGATCCCGACGAGTGCAAGAAGTTCCGCGAGGAGCAGGCTATCCCCGCCTACGAACGCCGCGACGAGCGTCTGGGCAGCCTGACCGACGAGAGCGTGGAGCAGTTCTATACCTGCATTATGTGCCAGTCCTTCTCCCCCAGCCACGTGTGTATCGTTACCCCGGAGCGTCTGGGCCTCTGCGGTGCGGTGAGCTGGCTGGATGCTAAGGCTACCAATGAGCTCGATCCCTCCGGCCCCTGCCAGGTCGTCCCCAAAGAGCATATCATCGATGAGAATATTGGCCGCTGGGAAGAGGTCAACGAGGCTGTCAACAAGTACAGTCAGGGCGCTTTGGAGTCCGTTACCCTCTACTCCATCATGGAAGACCCCATGACCTCCTGCGGCTGCTTCGAGTGCATCTGCGGTATCGAGCCCTTCTCCAACGGCGTGGTTATCGTCAACCGTGAGCACGCAGGCATGACCCCCCTGGGCATGACCTTCTCCGAGATGGCCTCCATGACCGGCGGCGGCGTGCAGACGCCTGGCTTTATGGGCCACGGCAAGCACTTCATCGCCTCCAAAAAGTTCATGAAGGCTGAGGGCGGCCTGGGCCGTATCGTCTGGATGCCCAAGGCCCTCAAGGATCAGGTCGCGGAGCGCGTGAATGAGTCCGCCAAGGAGCTCTACGGCGTGGAAAACTTCTGCGACATGATCGGCGACGAGACCGTTACCGAGGATGCCGAGACCCTGCTCAACTACCTCACCGAAAAGGGTCATCCCGTCTTGAGCATGGACCCCCTGATGTAAGCTGTAACCTAAATTCAATTCAGCAGCCGCCCTCCCTTTCTGGGCGGCTGCTGAATATGTTGGTGAAAGGAGTCTCTGATGCTGAGTGCGGCAGAGAGAACGAATCCCTATACGCACGCCTGCACCGGCAGCAGTAAAAAATTGTGTTGACAAAAGAAAAAATCCGTGCTATAATGCGAAACGTACCTGAACCGATTTGGAGAGATGTCCGAGCGGTTTAAGGAACCGGTCTTGAAAACCGGCGATGTGCAAGCATCCGTGGGTTCGAATCCCACTCTCTCCGCCAATTTTTCATAGACTCGTGTTTTCCTTTCTTTCGGTCCATCTTTGCGGAAGTACCCAAGAGGTCGAAGGGGCTCCCCTGCTAAGGGAGTAGGCGTCTAAACAACGTGCGAGGGTTCAAATCCCTCCTTCCGCGCCATAATGTGAAATCCTGGAACTGCAATAGTTCCGGGATTTTTCTTTTATTTACAAGTGTTTCAACGGATTCTCACATTTTCAATTATGCAACAAATTCTACTGTTTTGGTAGCTGTTTTTCATACATGATACGGGCAAATGCTAACAGGTTTGCGAATAATGTGGGGCGGCTTCCCCGCCAGAGAGAAATCTGTCATAGCCGTTTGGTACCGCTTGATATCCGCTCTGCCTATATGGGTGTATATCTTGTGCATGGTGGGTCGGCCCAGCCGCCGATCTCCATAGCAATTTCTCTGGGATCTGGAGACGGTAGGCCAGCGAGGCAAAGCTATGCCCTTATGGCATAATAAGGGAAAATCGGAAAACCCTTGCGTTGCAATGAGTTGGCGGTTTTTCCTTATTCTTTTTCCACTTAAAAGCGGCCTTGAAACAGGGGCTACGGGAGGGGTGATAACCAAGGGTTGCACTTAAAGGACAAATTTGTAGAACTACAGAGGAGACGAAAAAAGGCTTACTTTTTTCGCGAAATAGGTCGATATAAATGCTATGGCACACATTATTTGATGGACAGGAGGCATACATATGTTGGGTCTGTATTTATGGGTAACGATATTTTTTGCTATTTCTGCATTGTTTGGAGGTTTACAGTATTACCAGTATAAAGTATCCTCGACTTCCGAAAATCATCAGGGACGTTTTTTGAGGAGCCGGTATTTCATTGATTGGATTAGAGAAATCTTATTATTACTTTTGGGATGCATTATAGCATATGTGTTATCAACAGCTAAAGAAGATTCAAAATCAAAGGAAGATATCATTAAAACAATTTCTTCTTGGCAAATCAGCATCTCTTCTGAACAAAAATTTAATAAGGATTTTATTAACAATGAAGAGAATTTTCAAGTTTCCAAGGTAAATATCAAAAATGGAGAGGACTATTTTATTACAAATCTGCTGAAAAATGAGAATATTTCAGGAGAAACCCGTAGCTATCTAACTGAAGCGGGACAAGAAACAAGAAGGGATTATAATGAACTGCAAAAGGAACAAGATACCGCTAAAATTCGAAAGTATGTTGAACATATCAATTCCATGTATGATAACATTGTGTACCTTCTTGAGTTAGAAGTAGAATATCAACAGGGAAATATTACAGAATTTAATATCCAAGAACGGTATAAAGAATATGTAAATAGCAAAGGTCCGAATGACCCTGAAGATGTTGGGGTCGATTCTGGTTATCGTATATTATTGAGGGTTCGCCTTGATGGAGATGAAGATAAATCTTGGAAGACCAGCGTAAATGCTCAGGTGGGAGATATCGTAGAGTTCCTCGCTGAGTACAAGAATGTATCAGGTGATACGCATACAAATGTTATGATTAAGAATATACCTCCGAAAAATCTGGAAATCATATCTGGAACAACAAGGCTCTTTAATTCAAATCACCCAAAGGGTGAAACCTTAAATGCAGATGCAATTGAAGCACAACCATTTAATATTGGTCATTACGCACCAAACTCAAATGCTTATATTTCTTTTAAAGCGAAAGTGATCAATGTTAGTTTGCAACCAGGGTCAA
>Ga0137308_100906_pt1 | contig 37255 bp, 34 predicted proteins | sample Inofrocosms_June_FD_97181 | JGI IMG/M metagenome (GOLD analysis project Ga0137308, IMG submission 97181) | Mouse cecal microbial communities from Vienna, Austria - N-Acetylneuraminic and N-Acetylglucosamine D2O microcosms_June | ecosystem: Host-associated > Mammals > Digestive system > Large...
TCTCTGCCAATCTAATGACGATGGGCTGGATGAGAGGGCCAATTGGAGATAACGCAGAGTATGATATGCTGTGTCGGGAAGACCAAAAGATAAGAACGGAACTACATTTCTCAGGCTGTGGTGTTATTTTTGACAATACAGAGGTGGTACTCTATGAGATAAACTTCTATCAGCCAAAGGAAAATAAAACGCCCTGTCTGATAAGCGAACTAGCGCCGCGTTATTTTAGTGAGATAGTCTATCAGGTCACTTGTAATATTACAAAGATGACTTCTTCCGGTAGTCACTAGGAGAGGTTCCCATATGCTTTTTAAAGATACGGCTAAAGTATAAGGGATTGTCATAACCGACCAGATGTCCGATTTCTGTAATATTATAATTGGTCGTCTCAAGAAGCATCTGTGCATTGGTGATGCGTCTTGCAACAATATACTGCATGGGCGTCGTATGGGTATACTGCTTAAAATTGCGGATAAACCAACTGACGCTCATGCCTCTTTTTGTGGCATATTCTTCAATATTAATCTCTGTACGATAGTTGTCATTGAAAAATTTCATCGCAAATCCCATCTCTTTATCAAGATATTCATTTTGTGTCTGATGGTCTCTTGTAAGCTGCCTGTGAATCAGAATCAGAAGCTGAAGCAGCAGTAAAGTCAATAATTCTGGATAGTGTGTCTGGCATCTTTGCAATTCTAATATCATCTGTTTAAAAATCCTTGCATATTCAAATGTGGTTCCTGTTGAAAGCACACGCATCTTGTTCGTGATGCCGTATGTTTTTAGAATATTGGTCACATTATTACCAGTAAAATGAACCCAATACACTTTTGTCTGTTCTTCGCCATAATAGACATATCTTTGTGGTTCTTTTGGACGATAGAGAACCATCTGGCCTGCATGAACCACTGTGTCCTTGTCACTGTTGTCAAAATAAAAATGCGCTTTGCCAGATGCGATATATAACAACTGAAAATCTAAGCGTCCTCTGGGGCGGTGCGTGGGCAGTCTAGGATGCGTATAGAGATGATACGTTCCACAGCTTCCTACAATCAATGGTCTGCTTTTGTCTTTAAAGTCAATCAGTGAGTTATTTAGATACGCAGAGTTAATATACATCGTCTAGAAAGCTCCTTTCTTTTTGTGCATTTTTGCTATTGTATCATTTTGTGCATGTTTTGTCTAATGCAGTCTATGGACGATTTAGCCAAAAATCTCTATAATCAATTCTAGAAATAAGAAAAGGGGGAAGGACAGTGATTGTACCAAAACACTATGAAAATCTAAAAGTGCTGCATGAAAATACGATGCCAGCCAGAGCATATTATATTCCGGCGTCTGAGCGGATAGATACGCTGGTTCTTAGGCGGGAAGATTCGGACCGGATGCAGATGTTAAATGGAGACTGGAGATTTCGCTATTATAAAAGTGTCTCTGAATTGACAGATGCATTTTATCAGATGGATTATGATGTTCAGTCTTTTGATACAGTAAAAGTGCCTGGCGTGTGGCAGATGGCAGGATATGATGTACACCAGTATACCAATATTCGTTACCCATTTCCTTTTGACCCACCTTATGTTCCTCAGAATAATCCATGTGGAGCTTATGTACAGGAATTTTTTTACAACGAAGATAAGAGAGCACCAAAGGTATATCTGAACTTTGAAGGAGTGGATTCCTGCTTTTATGTATGGCTAAATGGAGTCTATATTGGATACAGCCAGGTATCGCACTGCACCAGTGAATTTGATGTGACAGATGCACTGACAGAAGGCAAAAATCGACTGGCAGTGCTGGTGCTGAAATGGTGCGATGGAAGCTATCTAGAAGACCAGGATAAATTCCGCATGAGTGGAATCTTTCGCGATGTCTATCTGTTAAAACGTCCCAAGCAGGCGGTGCGGGACTATTTTATCAGAACATCAGTTCTTGATAAGACTGCAGAAGTTCGTATCAATATACAATATTTTGACCGGACAGTTCCTACACTTTTAACACTCTATGATGCTGATAACCAGATAGTTGATGCAACAAGAATACAGGAAAGCAAAGAGGCTTTGTTTAGGATTCCCCGTCCGATTCTCTGGAATACTGAGAATCCTTATCTCTATACATTAATACTACATACAGAGGATGAGACTATCGTAGACTATGTGGGGCTTCGCAAAATCCATATAGAACATCAGACAGTCTGCCTAAATGGTAAAAAGATAGTATTTCGCGGTGTCAATCGCCATGACTCTGACCCTGTGACAGGGCCAACGGTCAGTGTAGAGCATATGGTTAAAGATTTAACAATTATGAAGCAGCACAATATCAATGCGATTCGTGCAAGCCACTATCCCAATGCACCCGTGTTTTGCCAGCTTTGTGACCGATATGGATTTTTGATGATTGACGAAGCGGATATTGAGAGTCATGGACCAGTGGAGCTTTTCTATCAGGAAGATACCGACGCTAATAAATTTAACCGCTGGAATGAGCCAATCGCAGATAATCCTGAATGGGAGACGTCAATCCTAGACCGGGTGCAGCTTATGGTAGAGCGGGATAAGAACCGTCCTTGTATCGTTATCTGGTCTATGGGAAATGAAAGTGCCTATGGCTGTAACTTTGAGAAAGCGCTTGCCTGGACAAAAAGCTATGACAATTCAAGACTGACGCATTATGAAAGTGCCAGATATCGGAAAAATGATAGAACATATGACTACTCAAATCTCGATTTATACAGTCGGATGTATCCTTCTTTTGAAGAAATAGAAGAATATCTAAGCCGTGATGCTATAAAGCCTTTGATTCTCTGTGAATATTCACATGCGATGGGAAATGGGCCAGGAGACTTAGAAGATTATTTTACTTTGTTCCACAGAGAAGAAAAGATGTGTGGCGGTTTTGTGTGGGAGTGGTGTGACCATGCTATAGACCATGGCAAGACAGAGAAAGGAAAGAGCATCTATCACTACGGCGGAGACCACGGAGAAGAAGTACATGATGGAAACTTCTGTATGGATGGACTGGTCTATCCTGACCGTACACCTCATACCGGACTTTTGGAATATAAAAATATATACCGTCCGGTGCGGGTCGTTGATTTTGACCAGGCTACAGGAAAACTAACCATAAAAAACTATATGGATTTTACAGACCTAAAAGAGTATGTAGAGATTCACTATACGCTTACCTGTGATGGGGAATGTAGAGAAAGTGGAAAACTACCAGCACTAGAAGTGCCACCTCAAGAGACAGGGAGTATCTTTATCCATGTTACAGTGCCAGATTGTGGGAGAAACTATCTAAAGCTTTTCTATTATCTAAAGAAAGATACAACATTGGTTGCCAAAGGACATCTGTTAGGGCAGGAGGAGATTTTGCTGCACACAGACGACGACAGAAATCAGACTGTACAAAAGTTCTTACAACAGAGCACAAAGTCACAACAACCAATTACTAGAGAAGAAAAAGGAGCGTTTGTATTTCTAAAAGGAGAAGATTTTACTTACACTTTTGACAGACGAACCGGATTGTTTTCGCAGCTATGCTTTGGGGGCAAGAACTATTTTGACTGGCCAATGGAGCTAAATATCTGGCGTGCACCTACAGATAATGATATGTATCTGAAAAAGGAGTGGAAACGGGCAAAATATAACAAAGCATCGGTAAGAGTATATGAAACTATACTGAAAAAGGCAGGCTCTTCTATAGAGATTAGCTGCCAGATGTCTTTGCAGGCGACGTCTATCCAGCGTTTTCTGGATATAGAAGCAGTCTGGCGCGTGGATGTATCGGGAGGAATCGAAGTGACATTTCATGTGAAGAAGAATCCTGAATTTCCGGTGTTGCCAAGATTTGGGCTTCGGCTATTTCTAAGGCGAAGATTTGACCAGGTATCTTACTATGGGATGGGGCCATATGAGAGTTATCAGGACAAACACAGAGCATCAAGTCATGGTCTCTATCATGCGCCTGTTGACAGGATGCATGAAGACTATATAAAGCCACAGGAAAACGGAAGTCATATGGATTGCGACTATGTAATTCTATCAGATGATAAGAGGTCATTCGCAGCGGTGTCAGAACATAAGTTCTCATTTAACGCGTCAATCTATACACAGGAGGAATTAGAACAAAAAGCACATCATTATGAATTAGAACCTCTTGGCAGTACCATCGTATGCCTTGATTACAAACAAAATGGCATAGGCTCTAACAGCTGCGGCCCGGAGGTGTTGAAAAAATATCGATTTGATGAAGAAGATTTTACATTTTGTATAAAGCTTGTACCATTTTTAGAAAGCTGACAGAAGAAAAATAATCCATACCGTCAGGGGTTCTAGCATGCATAACTCCAGGAGAAGAATGTCTGAACGTATGGTGGATATAGAGAGAAAGGAGATATTTTCATGCAAGAAAAACAATATTTAAAATGGTACAACAAAGTGGGATATGGTTCTGGAGATATTGCGGGCAATGTGGTATATGCATTCTTATCCTCCTTTGTAATGATTTATCTGACCAATACGGTGGGCTTAAATCCGGGCGTTGTCGGGACATTGATTGCAGCGTCCAAATTCTTTGACGGAGTGACAGATGTCTTTTTTGGAGCGATGATTGACAAGACCAAGAGCCGGCTTGGAAAGGCAAGGCCATGGATGCTGTATGCCTATATCGGTTGTGCGATTACTTTGGCTGCCATCTTTGCAATTCCTGTCAATATGGGGAAGACAGCGCAATATGCATGGTTTTTTATCGCCTACACTCTGTTAAATGCAGTCTTTTATACAGCCAACAATATTGCGTATTCGGCACTGACAGCCCTTGTGACTAAAAACAGCAAAGAGCGGGTACAGATGGGGTCTTATCGTTTTATCTTTGCTTTTGGAACCAGCCTTTTGATTCAGTCGATTACCATTGGTGCTGTGGCGACCTGTGGAGGCGGGGCAGAGGGATGGAGACTGGTTGCGATTATTTACTCGGTGATTGGACTTCTTGTCAACACGCTCTCGGTATTTTCTGTAAAAGAATTATCAGAGGAAGAATTAAATGAGTCTGCACAGGAAGAGAAGACAGAGGAAAAATACGGTCTTGGCACAGCAGCGAAGTTATTAGTCTCCAATAAATTTTATCTGATGATTTGTGGAGTCTATATCCTTCAACAGGTCTATGGCGCGATGATTAATATGGGCATCTACTATATGACCTATGTCCTGAAGAATGAAAATCTATATGGGGTATTTTCATGGGCAATTAATATTCCACTGATTGTAGCACTTGTCTTTACACCGACACTTGTCGCCAGGTGGAAAGGGATGTATAAGCTGAATCTAAGAGGATATATGCTTGGGACGCTAGGGCGTGCACTGGTGATAGTGGCAGGATATCTTGGCAGTGTGCCACTGATGCTTCTCTTTACAGGAATCGCCGCTCTGGGTCAGGGCCCATGGCAGGGTGATATGAATGCGGTGATTGCTTCTTGTTCAGAGTATACTTATCTGACTAAACACAAAAGGGTTGACGGGACCATGTATTCTTGTACATCTCTAGGTGTCAAGTTGGGTGGCGGTCTTGGAACAGCGATTGCCGGATGGATGCTTGCAGCGAGCGGTTTTGATGGAACACTTGCCATACAACCACAATCGTGTATTAATATGCTTTACTTTATGTATCTGTGGATTCCAATGGCGATTAACCTGGTGATTACGTTTGTGCTTTCTAGAATGAATGTAGAAGAGACCAATGAAAAGTTAAGACAACAGGTAGGGTAGGAGCTGACATATAAGATAAGCATTGCCTGTAGGAGGCTTGATTGCTTCTTACGGGTAATGCTTATCTTGTCTTCAAAGGGATATTATGCACGATAAACATGATTAAAATAGTCGGCATAAAAGTCCAGAAGCTGATTCATAAAGATTTTAATTTGGTTCATTTAGCAACTCTCCTTTCTCTTGATTTCTTAAGTATTGTAACAGACAGAAAAAGAGATTACTTGCCAAATCGGAACAGGAAATAGACATATTTTGCAGAGAGGAAAAAGTAAGATGTATCCATTTTATGAGACAACTGAGAGAGAAATATGGGTGATGGATAAAGAGTCGAGACATGTAAGACCGCATCTGCATCATGCGCTGGAGTTTGTCTATGTAACGGAAGGGACGTTAGAGCTTGGCGTGGGGAAAGAACTCTATCATATGGAAAAAGGAGACTTAGGAGTTGTATTTCCAGATATGATTCATCACTATCAGGTATTTTCCAAGGGAAAAAATACTGGCTGTTATCTGCTTGCCAAACCAACGGTATGCAGTGTCTTTGGAACAAAACTGCTTCATTATTGTCCAAAGTTTCCAATTATCTCTAGAGAGCAGCTACCAGACGAGATTATAAAAGCAATCGAGGCATTGAGAAAAAGCAAAGAAGAAGATGTCGTACTTAGACAGGCGTATATACAGATTATATTGGCAAAAAGCCTGCCTTGCCTTTCGCTCCTTGAGAAAAATACACAAGGAGACGGGGACTTCGTATATGAAGTAGTCGTCTATATGGCTACGCATTTTAAAGAACATATCCTGCTGCCACAGGTGGCACGGGATTTGGGCGTAAGTAAATATAAGCTGTCTCGCATCTTCTCAGGTACTTTTCACACGAACTTTAATCAATATCTAAATGAGATTAGGCTTTCTTATGTATGTGAATTGTTGGAATATACAGAAGATGCAATAACTGATATTTGCCTAGAAGCCGGCTTCGAAAGTCAGAGAACCTTTAACCGGGTCTTTCGGGAACAATATCATATGACGCCAAGGGAGTATCGGAGGAGTCGACGGGTGAGAGGGTTTTGTCTACTATAAAATAAATATATTTTTTAATATTCCATGCATCAAAACTATCCTCTATACTATCTAATAGGTGTAGACAGCAAAGAAACCCCTGGCCAGGTTCTTGCATGGAGGAAAGAGATATGAGCATATTGGTGAAAAAGGCACAAAAAGGAGATGCAGACGCCTTTATCGAATTGATAGAAAGGAATCGGATGACACTTCTTAGGGTCGCTTACGGGTATTTTCGAAGTGAAGAAGATGTGGCAGATGTGATGCAGGAGACGATACTGAATGCATTTGAACATGTGAAGGAGTTAAAAAAGCCAGAATATTTTCGCACATGGTTAGTTCGGATTTTGATTAATAACTGCAACCAGATGTACAATCAGAATAAGAGAAATTGTGGCTTAGAAGAAGCTGTGGAGATTGTACAAAATTTATCAAGCCCGGGAGATGTGGAATTTCATGAGATGTTGCGCTCATTGCCAGAAGACAGCCGAGTTATCTTTCAGCTGTATTATGGGGAACAATTTACCACGAAAGAGATTGGTGAGATGCTGCATATGAGAGAGGCAACGGTAAAGAGCCGGCTCTACAGAGGCAAATTAAAACTTCGCGCAGAGATGCAAGTAGTATAAGGGGGTAGCATATGAAAAGAGAATATACCAAAAAAGAATACCAGGAAATTTTAAGCATGCAACTGACAGAGTCTGCGTTGGTTCGCAGCAAAATTGAAGATGCCTATGGGCAGATTCGTACAGGTGGCAGAAAAGATACAAAGTCGTTCTATAACAAAGGACTGAAAGGACTTATAACAGGGATGTCAGCCGTGGCAGCGGCTTTGGTACTAAGCGTCACGGTCTGTGTCTCCAATCCAGCACTGGCGGCAAAGCTTCCATTTATTGGAAATATATTTCAGACAGTCAATGAAGACAGTAGCTATCCTGGAGATTTTAGTAAAGATGCAATGCAGCTTGTTAAGCCAGGAGAAGAAGAGAACAATCCCTATGTACAGACCAACAATGGGATTACCTTTACCATCTCAGAATGTAACTATGAGAGCATGGCAATGTATCTGGCAGTTAGCATCGAGTCAGAAGCTGGTTTTAGCGATATGATGCAGAACTTTGCCCGCTATGGCTCTTATGCAGAAGAAGATGAATCAGAGATGTATACCAAATACAGCACTTTGTATATAGGCAGCACGTCCACTGCAGATTTTTCCAAAGCTGGAAAAGGAATCTATGAAGGAGACCCGGCAAAAGGGACAGTTTCCCCTTATTATATACAAGGAAAATTTATAGATGAACATACGTTTGCCGGCATTATCCGTGTGGATTTGATGCATATGGCAATCTTAGACGGCGCAGATGGATGGAACTATATAAATAACGAAGATATTCCTGAAGAATTTGCCTATACACTGAAAGTTACAGATATTTTTGCAGATTATGAAGGCGAGCACCTTGCTGGTAACTGGGATTTTTCTTTTGATGTAAAACTAAATCATGAAAATACCATAAAAAAAGAGATAGGTAAAACTAATGAGCAAGGGATTGGCATTTCAAAGGTGACAAAGACTGCCTATGAGCTGTATGCTACCTTGGAGCTTCCAGAAGGAAAGAATGAGGCAGATTATTGTGTGGCAATCTGTGACGCAGAAGGAAAACCCCTAGAATCCCAAGGCGAATATGCAGAAATCTATTCTATCTATAACAGAGATGTTAGCAAAGTGACTATCTATGTGGTGGATTATGAAACCTATATGAATGAATGTAAAGGAAATAATTATGTAAATCTTCCTTCAAAAGCAGTGTTCCAGACAGAGGTAGAGTTTTAGGAAGTGAGCACTTTATGCAGCAACACATATTCATATTCATAATCTATCAATTCCTGAAAATAGTGCCGATTGATATTTTTTTCACGAATCAGGGCACCGACAGAAGGAATACCTGATACTTGAAGCTCTTGCTTGATTGCCTCCGCCATTGCTTTTCCCAGGCCATGGTGTGAGGCATCAATGCCCATATAGAGCATAACATAGGACTTTGGCTTCTTGCGGGTAAGAAGGATGTGCAGATAGTCTATCGGGGTGAGTGTTCCATAGACCGTATTTCCATAGTCCGGGATACTGATAAAGAATCCAACCGGTTGCTTCTGATAGTATGCCATCTTGACCATAGAGTAATTGATTAGGGGTTTTAGATAACTGTATAAGGAGATAAATTCTTCTTTGGCAATTGGTTTATAGACCGGGAAAGTCTTATATAGTTCCACCAGAAGTTCATAGACTTCCTGTAAAGAAGCATCAAAGGTATCTCTGTCAGGACTTATAATATGATAACCTTCCATGCGCTTTTGTTCTAAACGTGCGGAAAATTTTGTATTCTGGTGAGAGGATTTAATACTCTGAAAATGGTTGGAATAATAACGCTCGGATATACAATATCCCGCTTGCTGCCACAGGCGCAGATAGTAGTCTTTATTGTATGGCTCTCCTGTATAAGGTGCACCAAAATGATTGGTCTTTAGACGATAGCAAAGCCAAAAAGAAGCGTCAACCGGACCGACAATTTCTGTACAGTTGTATTTTTTTGCCAAGTTTTCTGCTTTGGAAAAGAGCAGTGCAGAGGCGGTTTCGTTATCTTCACTTTCAAAAAACCCAAGATATGCAGTGCTGTCTTTTGGATAGATGGTAAGAACAGCACGACTGATGGGACGTTCTTTTTTATCTAATACGAGCAGAGGACAGACCTGAAAGTAATGGCTTAGTATGTGAGTACCTTTTAATATCTCAAGCTCCTCCACTGGCTTTTGCATCCGCTCGGTGCGGTGATAGAGCCTTTTGGGAAGCTGTAGAAATTTCTGAAGATACTTGGAATCCTGTGAAAAAGTAAGAACGGTATATTTCATTTGATACGCCCTCCAAGAGTATCTGGTTTTATGTAAATCTTACGAATCTGTTTGTAGTTGGGAAGCTGAAGGTTGATGTTATCTATCTCTGACTGTATCTTGGCTTCGCTTAGATTGGTGACAACAAGTGCTGCCGGATGATAATGCTCTTCCCACACTTTGGCTGCTTTCACCTGTGGAATCTGAAGAAGCAGTTCTTCTAGCTCATCAACATAGATATTTTTGCCGTTGGCAGTTAGTATCATCCTTTTTTTACGTCCCTTTAGATAGAGATGCCCCGTATCATCAAGAATACCAAGGTCGCCTGTGTGATATGCTCCGTTTTCGTCAAAATCTGAATAGCTGTCATTGCGATAGAGATATCCTTTGGAGACACTTTTCCCTTTGACAATAATTTCACCAACTCCGTCCTGGTCTGGATGTTCAATCTGTACTTCCAGATTTTCAAAGACCACCCCATTAGAGCTTAGGTTAGGGTCATCAGGAATAGCAAGGGCAATCACAGAAGAAGTCTCCGTCGTGCCATAGGCTTCTAAGAGACAGATACCCTGCCTGATAAAATATTCTTTGATAGATGGGTTCGTAAAGCTGCCGCCACAGTAAAGGAAACGAATCCCCCGAAGGGTTTCAAGAAGCGAATCATTTATAGCATCATACATCCGATATAAGAAAAGTGGAACCGTACAGACCACAGTAGGACGTACTTCTATTAATTCTGGTATAACGTTTGTTAAGTCTGAGCACAGATATAGCTGCATACCAGAGATTATCGTATAGAGAAGATTGGCAACCCCTGTGTAGACATGGTGAAAAGGCAAAAAGACATAGGAAATATCGCGCTCGGTCATAGGGGTGCGCCGGTATAGTGTCTCCCAGTTGGCAAAAAGATTTTCCTGTGTAAGAGGAATGGCTTTGGGAAAATGCGTGGTGCCAGAAGTAAAGAGAATCATCACAGTCTTATCTAAATTATCTTCACCGGACAGAGCCAGAGAAGATGTCTCTCCTTCTTGTATCAGAAGCGAAAAAGAATCTTCTATACAGAACCAGGAAATATCAGGAAATTGCTCCATCAGGCTTTGCATCTTCTCTCTTTGCGCGCGGGAATAGAAGATGGCAGAGATTTCAATGGCAGAGAGAGTGTGTGTATAGTCATAGGCAGTCCATTCTTTGTCAACCGGTACACAAGTCCCCACATATCCCATAATGCCAAGATAAAGCACTATCCACTCATAAGAATTTTCGGCGCAAATCATCAGATTTTTCCCCTGAAGATGGCGCAAAATAAGAGCTTTAGAGAGATTTTGTATATTTTCAATGGTTGTCTGAAAGGTATAAGCATGGTAGCTACCATCTGATTTTACATGGATATAAGGGCGTTTGGCCCATTTTTGAAGGTCTTCTTCTAAATAGGTATGAATACTTTTCATAAATCTTAGGCTCCTTATCTGGTAGTGGAAGAAAGAATGGTCAAAGTGCCAGTATCCCCGTCTACTTCGACGATATCTCCATCTTTTAGAATCTCTGTAATATGAGGAATTCCCACAATCGATGGCCGGCCAAGCTCTCTTGAGATAATCGCAGTATGGGATAACAGAGAGCCTTTCTCTGCCACGATACCTTTCGCACTGGCAATAAGAAATACCCATCCGGGGTCTGTCATCTTGGTAACTAATATTTTGTCTTGGGTGTCAAGAGAAAGCGAGGGTTTTGTAACAAGCAATACTTCCCCTTTTACGTTCCCCTGCGAACAGGCTGTTCCAAAGTAGATGCCATTTTTGTGGTGGAAATGTTGGGTAGTGGCTTTTTGCGGATGCTTGTCAAATATTTTGCCTGAGAATACCAGGCGTGAATAAGCAGGCAGAGCAGAATATCCCTGATAGTCTTCTTTTCGTCTGGCAATAATGGTTTCTAAGTCCACAGAAGAATCTTTGGCAGCCTGCTCGATTTCCTCACAGTCAAGCCAGAAGATATCCTCCCTGTGTGCAATTCGTCCTTGTGTTTGTAGATTGCTTCCTATCTGAAGCACAAGTGTACGCATCATACCATAGAGCCGACTTCGATGCAGACGGGACTTTTCGCGATTGCTGATACCAAGGGCTGCCCGTTTTGCGAAAAAGGCAGACAGGCCGGTAAGTTTTTTTGACGGAACATATGTTCTATCGCGCGCAGATGCTTGGATATTAGAAGCATGTTCCACACAGCTAAGAAGATGCCGAATAAGTAGGATAGGGTCTGTTCGAAAGGTTTTACTCTCCAGCTTTAATTCTTCGATATTTCGGTCTCCATATTTCTCAATATATAACTCTAATTGCTTTGTAAAAGTATCTTTTGTCTCCTCTATATACTTTTGATAATCTTGATTAGATTGAAGCTTCTGAAGCTCTAAGACTCGCCCTTCTTGCATTACGCACGCCACAAGATGCGAAAGCTCTTTTACAGGCGCAAGACTTTCTAACTGGCTGATGCCAGAGATAGCCTGTTTAGCCACGTTCTCATAATCTGGAATCTTTTTGATTTTTAAATAAGCTTTTAGAAGTCCAGTAAAGAGAAAAGCATACATATCATTGACCAAGGTAATGTCCCATCGCTTAACGGTCATCTCTAACAATGAATGATAGTGAGAAAGCAGTGCTAGATTATCTTCTGTATGGGTGTCCTGCGATGCAAAATGTGAGATAATCTCTGCAAAATAGTGGTCTAATTGCCGCATCTTTTTAGGACAAGTAATAAGAAACCGGAAAAAGGAAATCGTAACTTTTACGCGGGTGAGAAAAGAAATCTTATGCTGCATACCAGAGCTTATGGTCTTGTCACGAACTCCCATCATCTCCTGCCAGACAGGAATGATACGGCGATAAAAAGGCAGAAAAAGGAGCACATCATACCAGTTGCTAATACGATAATAGACTCGTCCATTGGCCATATCGACCATATGCTGCAAGGCGTCATCTATCTGTTGCACGGTGCGAGGTTCGCCTGTCAGATGCAACAACAGATTTTTAAATACCTGATAGTAGGCAGTACGGATAAAACTCTGCGTCAGAGGAAGCGTAATACCAGGATAGCTCTCAACAATATTGCTGTTGTCTAAGATAATCAAAGGTTCTTGCTTAGAGAGCGTAGTAACAGGGCGTACTTGAAGAAAATAAATCTGCTCGTCTTTTAGGGCAAACTCGATGTCACATTCCATCTTAAAGAGGGCTTTTATCTGTTTAGAAAAAGTTATCAGTGTATCAATCTGCTTATCTGTAAGTATTGGGGCAGTACCAGCCTGCTCATAGTAGTAGGTCTTATCTGTGAGATGATAATAATAAGTAGTAGTATCCACCTTATCTTCAACAACAAGCTCACCACTTCCCGCACCAAGAACCATAACACTTTCATTTAGCAGGCCCTGTGGATTGGCAGTAAAGAGAATACCAGATATATCCGCTTCTACCATTTCCTGTATAATCACATGCATCTTAACAGAAGACGAACCATAAGGCAGAGCATCTGCTTTCTTTGCGCTGTCTAGAACATCCTGAATACGGGCGCAGACATCTTCTCTCTTTACATAGAGAAAAGTCTGAAAAAGTCCGGCAAAAGAGCGCTCTTTGGAGTCTTCCTCAGAAGCGGAAGAACGCACAGAGAAAAGGTGTGTATCAGGAAAATATTTTGTAAGATACTCTAAGACATCTGCTTCCTGATAGGGTTCTGTAATACAGAAAAAAGGCGGTACAAGGTAGTGATGTTCTGTTAAATAAAAAAGATTCCGGGCTTTAGAGCCAATGATTTGCTGTTGATAATTTTTTTGATGTACAATCATATTTTTCCAAATAGCAGATAGACAGGGATGGTGATAAGCATCAGGGATTCCTGGATATAGGTGTAACGTTCTACTTTATCCACGATGGCAAATTGTGCAGGGTCTTTTAGAAACTGTAAAAATTTTACACTCATCCACAGAACATTAAGTAAAAGTGCAAGAACGGTAAGCTTATTTAGATTCCATACAAGGATAAAATTAGTGATAATATCTACCCAGGTCAAAAGTAAGATAAAGCGGGTGGGTTTTTGATATCCAAAGAGACTGGAATAGGTGACGTATTCAGTCTCATCTTGTGGTGCGCGGATTTTACGGGCAATCTCCCAGATAAGCGCCGGGAAATACAACGTCCATGCAGCAAGAAAATGGATAAAAGTAAAAAGTGGCAGTTGATATTTGATGCAGGTAAAAGAAATGATGTAGATATTCATAATCATCTGCACAGGGTTATGGGTGACAAGGGCAAGCGGGAGGCTTTTTTGTATCTTCTTCTTGCTAAAAAACCATAGAGACATCAAGGTTCCATAGATATAGAGAAAAAGGAAAAAACCAAAGTTATTCATATAAAAAAGGTTTAACAGAACGGTGACGATAATTAAAAGCGTGACAAAAAGGGCAAGGTCTTTTTTATGAACACGCCCAGAAGGAAGTGGACGATAGGCAAAAAGACGGCAGTCCAATTCATAGTCTTTAAAGTCGTCAGTGATACGAAGCCATAGAAGGAAGCTAAAGACGGTGAAGCTTCCGATAAGCTCCTGAAAGCCAAGATGGAAGGTACGGATACCAGCATTTAGAAGGATAATAAAATGGATTTCACCAAAGATGATAAGACCAAGAGCAAAGCGGGGGATAAGGGGGTACATTTCTCTGAAATAAATGGATAGACGTCTTATCATGGGTGGAGTCTCCTATCTACTTATAAATAACCGTTTACAATATGCTTTATCTCTACAGATGAATTTTTATTTATCAATATTTTTTGCATCATGGTATGATTCATACGGAAGTAGCTATATAGTTCTTCCAATGAACCGATATTTCTTTTATCTGCAATATATCCCATTTCCCTGATTGCTTCCCACATATAAACTCTCATATGTTTACAAAGAACATCAATATTATCATCTATCATCGAATGATGCATAAACTTATTCCGTATTCGATACATTCTCTGTAGTTGATAACTGACTACCTGTCGATGTCTTTCAATTTTTTGTTTGATCGTAAGTGCATTCTTTAAAATCTGCTCTAACTCAAGTCCTCTATAATATAATAGTTCATAGGTGTTTTTGCATGTTTGAAGAAAAGCTTCTCTTTCTGTGTCATCTCTTAGCAAGTTGAAAAACAGACGGATCTGCTCCGTATTGGGACTTTCCACAATCATTTCTGCTCCTTGATAAGAATACTGAATTTTAATATTGTGGCAGTCTTTCAAAAAATCAAACAGACGATAGTACACATATCTATGTGTCAAAATATTGGGAAGAATATCTTTAATTGCAGTGATCGCTGTCGGATATTGATTCGACCGAAACAATGCTTCTAAGGATGACCACAATAAAATAAAACTGTATTCTTTTCCTTCCTTGTCAAAATTACAAATATTTATAATTGTATTCATCAACTTATTTTTATCTAGATCTGATAGCAGGTTCTGTGTAAGATTTCTTACCACTCTATCTATATTTTTATGATACTGATTATATGGCTTATATTCAGAACGGACCAGATACCTTTTTCTCTCCAGGCTGTTAAATCTGTTAAAATGCACATCGTATACAATAACTGTATCTTCTAGTGTCCCTACTTTTGCCGTCGCAAACTCTACAATTCCCATCTCCGCTCTGTATGACGCAAATGCCCGTTCCACTTGTGCATACTGGTCATTGGCAGGGGCTTGTACGTTTACTTCATAATAAAAACTTTCTTCCTCAATCAGTTCCAGGTTACCAGCTCCCGGATAATTGTTCTTAATCAAAGCACCAGACAACAGGTGATTTACTTTTTCCTGATAACTTTTTTTCACTTTAAAATAGCAGTGATATTCTGCTTCGGTTCTTAACATGTTGCTGCTCCACTGGCTCCAGCAATCTTCAAACGCTTTTTTGGATTTCTCAAAAAAATATTCTGCTGACATATAACTTCCTGGAATAGAGCGTTTCACTATAATGTTAGAGCTAACGACACATTCCGTCAGTAAAATAATATCATTTCCTTTATTATTCCGAATGGCTTCTTTCAATAAATCCAGAGAATCATTCAGATAATCCAATCTGCTGTATACGTTTTCCATATTCTGTACCACAGAATACATGGAGTTCACTTTATCCATATCTGAACCTGCTATTGCATAACCATTATTTTTATCAACGGAAAGTCCTTTTCTTATTTCTTCCATCATGGTGTCAAACAATGGCTTTTGTCTTACTTTCATCACCAAATCATTTTGGGCAATTCCCACTGCCTCTTTTCGTACATCTTCCAAGATGAATCCATTAGTACGGCCATGGTGATAATCTTCAATAACCGTTTTCAGCTCCAGTAAAATACTATAAAAGTTATGTATTTTGTAACTGTAAGACACACCGGAATTGTTGGACAGCAGTTCTTTGAGCTTTTGGATAAATAATATTTCACCAGGGTTTTGAAACCCTTTTTCATCCCGCAAATAAGTATTTGTCAAATATCCTAACATTTGTTTCCTTCCCAGTAAAATATTGGAGTTTCAATATTTCTATTGACATTTTCTAAAGTGTTACATATAATAAACACAGAAATTAAATGAACGCAAAAGCAATGTGCGGCTTTAGTGCCGATTTCCACATTGCTTTTTTGCATTACAGAATATTCCTTTCCTGAATGACGTGTTTTCATTATAAACCTTGTCAAAAGCCTTGTCATTCACTTTTTTATACAAACTTTACAAAATTCCTTTATCCTTCTGAAATCTTACTGTCAGGTATCCCCACTATCCATACTTCTTACAGCTTCTTCAGCAGTTCTACACAGTCCTTTGTTTCCTGTACATACAAGATATATGCAATTATACTCCACCGCCAGCAGTGCCGTCTCCATATACTTGCCCTAACGTTCCTTCTATCTAAAAAGATTAAGATGAAGTAATAATAGAGCTTTGGTATAATAACAAGAAAAACGTGAAGGAGTCAAAGAATGAGCAAGGTGATTCAAATAGAGAACTTTGAGGCAGAAGAGCTAGATATCTATGCAAGAACCAGAGAAATACAGCTTCTCAACCGGCATGAGCCAGAGAAGGGGATTTTTATAGCGGAGAGTCCTAGAGTGATTGAAAGGGCGCTTGATGCAGGATGTGAGCCGCTTTCTTTTTTGGCGGAAAAGAGGCATCTAGAAGGAGAGGAAAAAAAGCTGATGGAAAGATGTGGAGAGATTCCCGTATATACAGCAGAGCTTTCTGTGTTGACAAAGATTACAGGGTATCAGCTGACAAGGGGGATGCTATGTGCGATGCGGCGGCCTGTAGGGAGGACGGCTACAGCGGTCTGTAAGGGGGCTAGAAGGCTTGTAGTGCTTGAAAATGTGGTGAATCCAACAAATGTGGGGGCGATTTTTCGCAGTGCAGCAGCGCTTGGTATGGACGGGATACTGTTGACACCAGATTGCAGTGACCCGCTGTACCGAAGGGCGATTCGGGTAAGTATGGGAACTGTATTTCAGATTCCCTGGGCGTATTTTGGAAAAGCAGAAGCATGGACAAGAACACTTCATAAGATGGATTTTAAAATTGCAGCGATGGCACTCTCAAAAGATGCAATAGCAGTAGATGACTCTAGACTCTTATCCGAAGAGCGACTTGCAGTGGTACTTGGAACAGAAGGAGATGGTTTGGCAGAAAGTACACTAAGCCACTGTGATTATCAGGTATGTATTCCTATGGCACATGGCGTGGACTCTTTAAATGTAGCTGCTGCAAGTGCAGTGGCTTTTTGGGCATTAAAAAATTTTTAAAAAAGTGTAAGATTTGGAAGATAAGAAACGGAATATAGGGTGAAGGAACCAATAAGACAGCTGACTTAGAGAAAAGTTCCGTGTAAAGTAAGCTTACGAGTTTTAAAATCTGAGGTAATAGTGATGAGAGCAAATAAGGATAATTTTGTGGAGTTGATAAGAAAGCGCCGGGAAGAAGGTATCTTGTATGTGATAGAGACTTACGGGGGACTTTTAAAATCGATTGTCAACAAAAGGTTGTTTTCTTCACCGGAGAGGGTGGAGGAATGTATGAATGATATTTTCTTGGGAATTTGGAGAAATATCGACTGCTTTGATGAAAGCAAAGGAAGCTTTCTAAACTGGGCAGCTGGTGTGGCAAGGCTAGAAGCGATTGATACACTGCGCAAAGTGCAAAGAGAACAAAAAGTGGTGCCTTTAGAGGAGATAGAGATTTTACAGGAGGATACCACATGGTCGACGTTTGCACAACAGGAGCTTTCTAAGGAGACAGAAGAGATACTAAAGTGTCTGTCGCCAAAGGACAGGGAGCTGTTTCGAAGGGTTTTTTTAGATGAGGAAGAACCAGAGGAAGCAGGAAAGGCGATGGGTATTAGTCGGGAAAATGTCTATGTAAGAATCTTTCGCGGAAAGAAAAAAATTCGTAATAAATTTGGAGAAAGGAAGAGGGCATGAGCATGAACAGAGAAGCATACAGACTGGCAAATCAGATAAAGACCGATTTTTTGGCGGATGGGGATTGTCTCATGGAAGGCCTGAAGAAGAAAGAGATGGGACGATATAAAGCAGCAATATTAACGGAAATTAACAAAGAGAAAAGAACCGTAAGAAGACGCTACACAAAACGTATGGTGGCAGCTTGCGCAGCTGTGGTGTGTCTGACAGGCGTGACACTTTTTGGAGGGGAAGTCCATGCAGCGATTCAGCAGATTCGCTGGAGCATTGGTGAAGCACTTGGACTCTCTAGCAATTTAGAGGCTTACCGGGATGTTGTAAATACATCGGTATCCGACAAAGGGTATATGCTTACTTTGCAGGAAGCTGTGGTCTCTGAAGAAAAGCTGGTAGTCAATCTGACTCTTCAGCGCGAAGATGGACAGCCGATGGAAGATATCTTAGTTCCTGATGCGATGCTCTATGTCAATGGCAAACCAATGATGATAGGCGCTGGAGGCGGAGCAGGATTTTTGGATGAAGAACAGAAGATTTTGGGAGTAGAGACTTCTTATGAGTTGCCCGATATGGATTTATCTTCTGAAAATACGTATCGTCTGGTGTTTAAGAATCTTGGCGCAACAGATGCTGTTCGTGGAACATGGGAATTTGCCTTTGTGGCAGATGGTGCAGACCTGATTGCAGATACTATCCGTATTGCATTACAGAAAGAATTTACATTGCCAGATGGTGTGACTGTGACATTAGAAGAACTGACCATCAATGACTTGGAACAGCGGATTTCTTATCAAACTTCTGATTATACAGACTATCTTATGAGAGTGATTGCCATAGAGCCAACCGGGGAACAGATAAGATTTGAGACGATGTTCTATGAAGGGAAAAAAGGTTCTGGCTATATGATGAATCAGGAAATAATAGACGATGGACGAATTAGCAAGGAGGCTGAGCATGTGACAATGAGCTTATATACGGTGCAGCTTCCCAAAGAAAGTGGACAGATGAGTCATGATTATCAACCACTTGGAGAGAGCTTTGAAGTGGAGCTTTCATTTTGACAATCTTGCTGCTAACTGTTAAACTGTAGGTAATATATTTTTAAGAAGAGAGGAATATTTCCTTATGGATAAGATACAGTTAAAGGCGTTAGCAAAGATTAATCTGGGATTAGATGTGCTTAGAAGGCGGGAAGATGGATACCATGAAGTAAAGATGATTATGCAGACCATCAGTTTCTATGATGAACTGATGTTAAAGAAGATAAAAAAGCCGGAGATTCAGCTTCGAACCAATCTTCCCTACCTTCCTACCAACGAGAATAACTTAGCCTATCAGGCGGCAAAGCTTTTGATGGAAGAGTATCAGATACCAGGGGGACTTTTGATACAACTTGAGAAGAAGATTCCAGTGGCTGCCGGGATGGCTGGTGGGAGTTCAGATGCAGCAGCGGTGCTCTGGGGTGTCAATCAGATGTATCATCTGGGGCTTTCCAGAAAGGAGCTGATGGAGCGGGGAGTGCGTCTAGGTGCCGATGTGCCATATTGTATCCTTCGCGGAACTGCACTGGCAGAAGGCATTGGAGAAAAGCTTAAGACCCTGCCGCCGATGCCCAAATGCTATCTTCTGATAGCAAAGCCTGGTATTAGTGTCTCTACCAAATTTGTCTATGAAAATCTGCATGTCAATGAACTAGAGGCGAAGAAACATCCCGATGTTGATGCAATGATTACTGCACTTCGGCAAAAGGACCTTGCACTCTTATCCGCTCGCATGGGAAATATCCTAGAGCTTGTGACCATACCCGCACATCCCGTAATCGATAAGATAAAACAGGAGATGCAAAAGGCCGGAGCACTGGGGGCGATGATGAGCGGTAGCGGTCCTACAGTCTTTGGTATCTTTGATACACAGCCAAAAGCCAGAAAAGCCTATCGGGCGCTTCGGGCATCACAGCTTGCCAAGCAGCTGTATCTGACGGTGCCATATAATGTACATAGAGTGTGAATATTTCTCTTACAAAAGAAACATAATAATCCTGAAAATGGGGCTGTCGCAAAAGACGGCGTTGGAGTTACTCTGACACCACATTTTGCGGCAGCTTTTTCTGTCAGGAGGGTTTTCTATGGGGGAAGTATCACCAGTACTTTCGGAAAATAAAGAGTGGGTCAAGACGCGCTTTGCAAAATGTGATGATATCCTGCACCGCCAGGTCTTTTTGGACAATGGAAAAAAAGAGGGGCTTTTGGTCTATGGGGAAGTGACCGTCAGCAATCTGATGTTAGAGGAGCATGTGATTGGTCTCTCCGATGTACAACCTCTGTCAACTTATCAAGAAGCAGAAGCAGCGCTTCTAGCCGGAAATGGCATCTTGTTTCTTGCAGGGGACGATACCGTATATAAAATATCCAGTAAAGGATATCCAGGGCTTGGCGTCTCCAAGGCAGAGAGTGAGAAGGTGATGCGCGGCTCGAAAGAGGGCTTTACAGAGAGCGAAAAGTTAAATGTGGCACTGATTCGTAAAAGGATTCGGGACCCAAGGATGAAAGTAGAAGAACAGACGATTGGAACACGCTCCCATACCATGACCGCTCTTGTCTATATGGAAGATTTAATCTACCCCGAACTTCTTGATACGATAAAACAGCAGATGGATTCCTATGAGATTGATGGAATCTTAGACAGCGGAATGTTAGAGCAGCTGACAGAAAAACACTGGCTGTCACCTTTTCCGCAGTACCAGTCAACAGAGCGCCCGGACAGAGCGGCCTCTGCGGTACTGGAGGGGCGGGTGGTATTAGTGACAGACCATTCGCCGACAGTGCTTGTCTTTCCATCGGATTACAATAGCTTCTTTCAGACCAGTGACGACTGGTACAATCGTTTTGAGATTGCGACATTTGCCAGGCTTTTGCGATTCTTTGCAGCGATATTGGCGATGAGCTTTCCAGCTATCTATGTGGCTGTGACAACCTGGCATACCAGTCTGTTGCCAACAAACCTGATTCTGTCGATGGCAGAAGCAAGACAAGGTGTACCCTTTCCATCGCTTGGAGAGGTGCTTTTAATGGAGATATCTTTTGAACTGATACGAGAAGCGGGGATTCGCTTGCCAGGCCCTATAGGAAATACCATTGGTATTGTAGGAGGTCTGATTATCGGACAATCTGCAGTGTCAGCCAATGTGGTCAGTCCGATTGTGGTAATTGTGGTGGCATTTACAGCGCTTTGCTCCTTTGCGATTCCCAATGAAGAATTTGCTTCTGCCTTTCGATTACTAAAATATGGCTGTATCTTTATGGGAGCCTGGCTTGGCCTGTATGGGGTTCTGTTATCGTATCTGTGGGTACTGATTCATCTGTCTCATCTAAATAGCTTTGGCATCCCATATCTGATGCCTTATGTGGCTTCTGATTTAAATGACTATGAGGATGAGAGGGATTCGCTGATTCGTTTTCCAATGCGTATGATAAGAAGACGTCCTATCTTTGCAAGGCGGGATGCAAGAGTGAAACTAAGAAAGAAGGGCTGATATGTTTTCTGGAAATCATAAAATCTCATCAAGACAGATGTATCGAAATTATGCAGTGGTCGGGATTACACTAAGTGCATTGTTGCCGCCACTTGTGATGAACCAGGAAAATACAGGGAGTATTCTTCTGTCTCTTCTTTTTCTGGGAATATATCTGGCAGGTACAGCCATAATAGAGAGACCAACTTCTATCTGGGTAAAATGGATATGCTATCTGCACTATTGGGTGTTGGCAACGATGTTACTTCGCATCACTGGGCTTTTAGTACAACAATTTTTATTAACGGACACCAGGCTTTGGGTGATTATGGGATGGTTTTCTTTGTTCTGCTATTATAATCTGTACAAAGGGCTAGAGTGCAGGCTTCGGGTCAGTGAGGTGTTATTTCCATTTTTTTTACTGATGCTGTTGCTGTTGACCATGTTGATGCATGGAGAGGTGGAGCTGTCAAGATTTAGAGAACTTCGCCTGATGTTACAAAAAGAACAGTTACTAATTGGTTATGAGCTGTTCTGCTGGCTTTCTGCTGTGCAGAGTCTTTGGCATCTGAAGGGACAGGTGCATAAAGAGTCAGATTATCCGCGTATCATATGGAAAGTCTGGCTGACAACCGGAGGATTTATAATGGGTTTTAGTCTCTTTATCTATTGTATATATGGAAATCAAGGGCATACAGGACTTGTTTTTCCATTAGCCTCAGCGATGACCATGGCACATTTTCCAGGAAATGTCATTGGACGCTTAGATGCACTTTTTATCTTTGCATGGGTGATTGGATTCTTCTTGTTATGCAGCAGTCTCTTTGCGCCTTTGATGGATGGTGAACCGGATAAAAAAAGAAAATGGGGACTTTTTCTACTACTGGCTGCGGCGTATCTATGCGCATGTTTTCCTGAAAGTATGGAGTGGGGTGAGGCTTTTTTGTATTATATTTCAACACCTGTACAGATAGTATTGCTGTTGGTATCCGGGGTATGGAAAAATAATAAGAAGATAAAGATGACTTGTCTGTGTCTGCTTCCTTTCTTTCTGCTGACCGGATGCAGTGCGCAGGAATTAGAGCAGCAGAACCTGGTAACAGCGATTGGTGTGGATGTAGGAGAAGAAGAGGCGTTTCGCTTTACGTTTGGCTTTGGAAACTCCAAAGAAGAAGAGGATAAGGCTTTTGAGACAGAGGCTGCTTCGATAGAAGAAGCCAAAAATATGTACTGGGAGTATCAACAAAAAAACATGGATTTTAACCATCTGAAAAATTTTTATTTTTCAAAAGAACTTTTAAGAAGGACAGACTTTGGGGCACTGCTAGAAGAGATTCAGTTGCATGCTTCCTATTCCCGTGGAACGCTGGTGTATGCCGTAGAAGAAAAAGCTTCCGAAGAAGCCAAAAAGGAAGAACAACCAGAAGAAGGGATGCCAGTGCATCGGCTGTTAAATGCCTGGTACAACGAAACATCTTGTGAGATTCCAAAGATTCAGAAGGATGGAAGGTATAAAGGCTATATAACCTGGCCATACTGAAAATAAAAAAGGGGTTATGCCTTATGTGTAGAAAGATGTGGATGTTGGTTTGCTCGATAGTGATTGGACTTTTTCTAACCGCCAGTATGGTGTATGTATATCAGGAAGGACTTTTAGAAGCAGAGGAAGAAGTACAAGAGATGCAGGAAGAATATGCCTGGTGGAGTCTGACGTATGACAGACCCAATCCAGAGCAGCTTCCGGTGCATGTGCGCTTTTGGTGGCTGAAAGGACTTGAATAGTAACCAGAAAACGGCTACAATGGGAGAGAAATAGAACATAACGAAAGAGCGGGCGGATTATGACAAAAGATGTGATGGTGACAATCGCAGGCTTCCACAGCTTAGAGGAAAACGGCGATACAATTGAGATGGTGCATATCGGAGAATATTATCAGCGAAATGGAACGCACTATCTTCTCTTTGAAGAACGGATGGAAGGGATGAGCGAACCGGTGAAGAACCGGGTGAAGTTCAAAGAGCATTATCTTGAGGTACAAAAGCGGGGACCAGTAACCGTCAATATGGTGTTTGAGAAAGGGAAAAGCCAAAGTAGTACGTATGCCATCCCCTTTGGGAGTTTTTTAATGGAGACGCATACTACAGAAGTCTCGGTACGGGAAGAGGAAGGACGCATCGAGGCACGGGCAGAATATGCATTGGAGATTAATGGGGTGTACTGTGCAAGAAGTGAAATACGGGTGGTGGTACAACCTAAAGAAAGCTTTCGCCTGTAAAATTAGCGCTAATCGTATTGCATACGGTTGGCGCTTTTTATATTGAAACTTGTTTAAACAAAAATATAAAAATGTATTGACATGTTTAAACGAGTATGATATAACATAATCAAGAAACATGTTTAAACAAGCGGAGGGATAGAAGGGGTATCAAAAGATGCAGTAAAGGATGCCGCAAAGAAGAATCAGAATGTGTTGCAACAGCTTATTACCGCATTGGCAGAAATCTTTGCCCCATTGATTCCTGCGATTATCACAGGGGGTCTGATTCTTGGCTTTAGAAACTGCATTGACAGTCTGTATCTGTTTGAAAATGGAACCAAGACCTTATGTGACATCAACCAGTTTTGGGCGGGGTTAGACAGCTTTCTCTGGCTGATTGGAGAAGCTATCTTCCATATGCTTCCAGTTGGTATTTGTTGGTCGGTAACAAAGAAGATGGGGACCACGCAGATGTTAGGCATTGTTCTTGGCCTGACCTTGGTATCTGGACAGCTATTAAATGCATATGCAGTTGCACAAACCGCAGCAGCAGATATTCCAAAGTGGAATTTTGGCGGATTTCAGGTAAATATGATTGGCTATCAAGGACAGGTTATTCCAGCGATTTTAGCAGCATTTACCCTGGTATATCTGGAGCGGTTCTTCCGAAAGATAACGCCACAGGTGGTATCTATGATAGTGGTTCCTTTCTGTAGCCTGTTACTATCTGTTATTGCAGCACATTTTGTATTGGGACCGATTGGCTGGAAGGCTGGAGCAGCTGTCTCTGCGCTTGTATTTGCTGGAATTACCGGAACATTTAAGGTTGTATTTGGAGCACTTTTTGGTGTGGTTTATGCGCCACTTGTTATTACAGGACTTCATCATATGTCCAATGCGATTGATTTGCAGCTGATTGCAGATTATGGCGGAACTATGCTGTGGCCAATGATTGCACTGTCAAATATTGCACAGGGTTCTGCAGTCCTTGGAATGAGCTGGTTACAGAGGAAGGATTCCGAAGCCCAGGAAGTAAATATTCCAGCATGTATTTCCTGCTATATGGGTGTTACAGAACCGGCAATCTTCGGTGTAAATCTAAAAAAAGGATTTCCATTTGTCTGTGGAATGATTGGGTCTGGTATCGCAGCAGTGGCCTGCGTGGCAACCAAAACAACTGCAAATGCGATTGGTGTAGGTGGCCTTCCAGGTATTTTATCTATTCAGACTCCATTTATGGTTTCCTTTGCAATCTGTATGGCGATTGCCTTTATTGTTCCATTTGTATTGACCGTTATTGTTGGAAAGAAACGTCTTCAGACAGAAGACACAGAGACCGTTACGAAAACAAGTGAAGGAAAGCCAGAGCAGTTCACTGCATTTTTATCTGGAAAAGCCATTTCTCTAAAGGAAGTTGGAGATGGTGTGTTCTCTGAAGGAATGATGGGTGATGGTATGGCTATTATTCCAGAGAATGAGACCTTGTATGCACCGGCGGACGCAGAGATTACCATGTTGATGCCAGAATCAAGACATGCATGTGGATTAAAGCTAAGAAACGATATGGAAGTTTTGCTGCATATTGGAGTTGACACTGTGGATATGAAAGGAGATGGCTTTACATATCTAGTACAAGAAGGACAAAAAGTCCATGCAGGAACCCCGTTGATTACTTTTGACAGGGCAAAGATTAAGGCAGCAGGTCATCCTGATATTACAGTGTGTATTATTACCGATGAGGGAAACGCACAAAATATCCAGTTCCAGACAGGAAGGCATGTAAAAGAGAATGAGACAACCATAGCAACTTTCCAATAAAGTGAGGTATTATAGAATGGATTTTAGTAATAAAGTAGTCTATCAGATATATCCGAAATCTTTTCGGGATACAAACGGGGATGGTTTTGGAGACATCCTTGGAGTCATTGAAAAATTAGATTATCTACAGGAATTGGGTGTGGATTATCTATGGCTGACGCCCTTTTTTCCATCGCCACAAAAAGATAATGGATATGATGTGGCAGATTACTGTGCGATAGATTCCAGGTTTGGAACGATGGCAGACTTGGAAGAACTGATTAAACAGGGAGAAAAAAGAGGAATTGGATTGATGCTTGATATGGTATTTAATCATACCTCTACAGAACATGTGTGGTTTCAGAAAGCACTGGCAGGAGAAGAAAAATATCAGAAGTATTATATCTTTAAAGATGGTACACCAAATAAGGCTCCTACAAACTGGCAGTCAAAATTTGGCGGCTCTGCATGGGAGTATGTAAAAGGCCTGAAGAAATGGTATCTTCGATTATACGATGTGACCCAGGCAGATTTAAACTGGGATAACAGAGAAGTTCGTGAAGAATTAAAAGATATTCTTCGCTTTTGGAAAGAAAAAGGTATTCGGGCATTTCGATTTGATGTTATCAATGTGATTTCCAAGCCGGAAAAGATGGAAGATGATTTTCGGGGAGACGGACGACGGTTCTATAGTGATGGGCCTTATGTGCATGAATACCTAAAGGAGCTGGTAAAAGATGCCGGCATTGAGGATTTTGTAACGGTAGGCGAGATGTCTTCGACTTCCCTAGAACATTGTATCCGCTATTCTGCGCCAGAAGAAAAAGAACTCTCGATGTGTTTTAATTTTCACCATCTAAAAGTGGATTACAAAGACGGCGATAAGTGGTCGCTTATGCCTGCAGACTATAAAAAATTAAAAGAACTTTTTATCAAGTGGCAGATAGGGATGCAAAAAGGAAATGGATGGAATGCACTGTTTTGGTGTAATCATGACCAGCCTCGTATCGTCAGCAGAATAGGAGATGAAGGGGACTATTGGAAGGAGTCAGCAAAGATGTTAGCGGGTATGATTTATCTTATGCGTGGAACGCCCTATATCTATCAGGGCGAAGAGATTGGAATGTTAAATGCCCATTATTCTTCCATCGAGCAATACCAGGATGTGGAAAGTCTGAATTACTATCAGATATTGCTGGAAAAAGGCAAAACAAAAGAAGAAGCAATCGCGACATTGGCTGCCAGGTCTAGAGATAACAGCAGAACTCCTATGCAGTGGAACAAAGAGAGATATGGTGGATTTTCCAAAACAAAACCATGGCTTCCAATGGCTGCTAGTTTTAGAGAAGATATCACCGTAGAGGCCCAACAAAAGGATAAGGATTCTATTCTAAATTTCTATAAAAAGCTGATTGCGATAAGAAAAGAGTATCCGGTAGTTGCAAAAGGAGAGATTTCTTTTTTAGAGACAGAGGAAGATAAGGTACTAATATATCAGAGAAGTCTAGGAGAACAGCAACTTATTGTGCTTTGCAATCTTGACAAAAAGAAGCAAGAAGTGAAGATTAACAAAGAATGGAGCAGTTATCAGATATTGTTAGAAAATTATCAAGGACGGGAATTGCCATTAGAAGGGTTATATACTATGGAGCCATATGAAATTATGGTGATTGTAAAGGAATAATTTCATCTGTGAGGGAAGCGGGTATACATCTTTTGATGTAATACTCGCTTTTTTGCATCTATATCGCTTGTATAAAGCTAAAGAATATACATTGATAAGAACGGATGTGTGTGATAAGATAAAATGAAAGAAACCTGTGATAGAATTATGAAAGAAAGAGCCTGATATGAGTAAGAAGATAAAAGGAAAAAAAGTATCAAAGAACATCCCAAAGAACAAGACCATGCATCCAGATATACCAAAAGAATGGCTCTATATGCTTCCAGAAGACAGAACACTTCGAGAGATGTATGAAGTGGCCAGAGCATGTAAAGAATGGGAAGCAGAATATTGGGAAGAAGCAAAAGCCTTAGAGATTGCAGTGCCAGAAGCCGGCTCTGTAGATATAGAGTGTATAGAGGCGGAAGAAGAACTGCTTTCTTATATGAGAGAGAAAAAAGCAGAGAAAGTCTATGCGGTGACAGTGGTGCCAGAATATTGGGAGAGGGCGCGGGCGGTGATGCAGTATCTAATGGCACATCTTGGAGGATTTTTCTGCGGCGATACCGAGGATTTTAAACCAGAGATTTCAAAAGAGGGATAAAAGGATATGGAGGAACAAAGAGAGAATAAACTAGGTGTTTTGCCAATTCCACAGTTGATTCGACAGTTTGCAGTGCCAAGTATTGTGGCGATGCTAGTTGGTGCACTTTATAATATTGTGGACCAGTTTTTTATTGGAAGAAGTATCGGAGAACTGGGAAATGCAGCAACCAATGTGGCATTTCCACTGACGACTTCCTGTACAGCAATTGCACTGCTTATTGGGATTGGAGGAGCTGCTTCTTTTAATCTGTCGATGGGGCGCAAGGAGCATGAGAAAGCAGTCCACTATATGGGTAATGCAGCAGTTCTATTGTTTGGTCTTGGACTTATCTTGTGTGTGGGGACACAGATTTTTCTAACACCTATGCTTCGTTTCTTTGGCTCGCCAGACAGTGTGCTTTCGTATGCGATAGTCTATACAAGGATTACATCGATTGGATTTCCGTTTTTAATCTTCTCTAATGGTGGGGCACATCTTGTGCGTGCAGATGGTACACCCCAATATGCAATGATTTGTAACCTGGCAGGGGCAGGGATTAATACGGTGCTTGACCCACTGTTTATCTTTGGATTTCAGATGGGAATGGCAGGAGCAGCATTTGCAACGATTATTGGACAGATTGCAGCTGCTGGTATGGTGTTTCGCTATCTTTGTCACTGCAAGACCGTGACACTTCATCGCGCTCATCTGATGGTACATATCGAGAATGCTTTACAGATTATGTCTTTAGGACTTTCGTCTTTTTTTAACCAAATTGCAATGATGGTTGTTCAGATTGTTCTAAATAATTCCCTTACGTATTATGGTTCTCGCTCTATCTATGGGGAATCGGTGCCACTGGCCTGTGCGGGGATTATCTCAAAGGTGGCGATGCTGTATTTTTCCGTGGTAATTGGACTGGCACAAGGACTTCAGCCGATTGCCAGTTTTAACTATGGAGCAAAGCAGTATGACCGGGTAAAATATGCCTATGGATTGACTGTGCGTTATGCAGTGTCGGTATCAGCTTGTGCATTTGTACTGTTTCAGCTGTTTCCCAGACAGATTATCTCTGTTTTTGGAGATGGCTCAGAAGAATATTTCCTATTTGCTGTAAGATATTTTCGAATCTTTTTGTTTGCTACTTTTTTAAATGGAGTACAGCCAGTAACCGCGACTTTTTTTACTGCGATTGGAAAGCCAATCAAAGGTGTATTTTTATCACTGACAAGACAGATTTTATTTTTGCTGCCGCTGATTGTAATTTTCCCACTCTTTTTAGGAATTGACGGGATTATGTATGCAGGGCCAATTGCAGATTTGGTAGCCGGTGCAGTGGCGATAGGGATGATGGTTCTAGAGATGCGACAGATTACCAGACTTGAGAGAGCAAGAACCACAGAGTGTATAACATAAAAGGAGGATATTTTGGAGAAATATAAGATACTAAAAAAATATTTTGGCTATGATACCTTTCGTTCAGGTCAGGAGGAGCTGATTGACAAGATATTAGCCGGCCAGGATGTACTTGGCATCATGCCAACCGGCGCTGGAAAATCCATCTGCTATCAGGTGCCAGCGCTTTTGATGCCCGGAATTACCATTGTTATCTCGCCTCTTATCTCACTGATGAAAGACCAGGTGCGAGCCTTAAATGAAGCCGGGATTCATGCTGCTTATATCAACAGTTCGCTGACAGAGGGTCAGATTGAAAAGGCGATGTATCTGGCAACTCAGGGACGATATAAGATTATCTATGTGGCGCCAGAGCGGTTGCTAAGCGGACTGTTTATGGAATTTCTAAACCATGTCTCAATCAGTATGGTAACGGTTGACGAAGCACACTGCATCTCACAGTGGGGACAGGACTTTCGACCAAGTTATCTCAATATCGTACATATGATTGCAGGGATGAAGATTCGACCAGTGGTCAGTGCCTTTACCGCGACAGCAACTGAGGAAGTAAAAAATGATATTCAGTGTGTGCTAGGACTTCAGAATCCGCGTGTTCTGGTAACAGGCTTTGACCGGGAAAATCTCTACTTTGAAGTACGCCAGGGACGACAAAAAGACAGCGAGCTTGTGCACTACGTAAAGGAGCATAAAAAAGAGAGCGGTATTATCTACTGTGCTACCAGGAAAAATGTAGAAGAAGTGCACAAGCTGCTTGTACAAGAAGGCATCGAGGCAACCCGTTATCATGCTGGTCTCTCAGGCAATGAGAGAAAGCAGAATCAAGACCAGTTTATCTTTGATGAAAAGCCCGTGATGGTGGCAACCAATGCCTTCGGTATGGGTATCGACAAATCTAATGTTCGTTATGTGATTCACTACAATATGCCCCAAAGTATGGAAAATTATTATCAGGAAGCCGGACGCGCCGGGAGAGATGGCGAGCGTTCAGAGTGTATCTTGCTCTATGCGCCGCAAGATGTCAGAATTAATCAATTCTTGTTAGAGGAGAAGGAGTTTCGCGAGGAACTATCAAGAGAAGAGATGCAGGCGGTTATGGAGCGGGATGCATTAAGATTAAAGCTTATGACATTCTATGGAACAACAAGGGACTGTCTTAGAGGATATATTCTGAATTATTTTGGCGAGAAGACAAAAAGGCGATGTGAGAACTGTTCCAACTGTCTTAATGAATATCTAGAAGAAGACGTAACCAAGATATGCAAAGACATCTTGCAGTGTATTTGGGAAGCCAGAAGAGAATATGGAGCCGGGACAATTGCAAGTACGCTGCATGGCAGTAAGAGTGAGAAGATACGGGGATATGGGCTGGATAAATTAAGTACCTATGGTTGCTGTGAAAATGTAACAGAATTTCGGCTAAAGGAGATAATTGGAGAACTTATTGCCAGAGGGGTGCTTCGAAGTACAGATGATAAATATGCAACTCTAAGCCTTACTACAGATGCAGAAGCGATTCTAAAGGATAAAGTAAAAGTTGTGATGAAATTCTCAAAGCCTGCAGAGAAAAAAGTAACTGCACAGAAAAAAGCGAAACAGACATCACAAAATCTGGATTCTAAGGGATGGAGAATCTTTGAAAAACTTCGGGAGCTTCGACTTCAGATTGCAAAAGAGGAGAAGGTGCCACCTTATATTGTGTTTACAGATAAAACACTGGTGGATATGTGTGTGAAAAAGCCATCGGATAAAAAGGAGATGCTAAATGTATCAGGAGTGGGAGATGCTAAATATGAAAAATATGGAGAAAGGTTTCTGGCATGCTTATTAGAAAATACATAACTCTGAATGCAGATTTTGGACTTGACATATATAGATAGACAATATATTATATAGGTGAACTATATATAGACTATCTTTATAAGGAGGTGCAAGATGGCAGTTGATAAGACACTGGTATCAGGAAGCATGGCGATGTTGATATTGAGGTTGCTTTCAGAGAAGGATATGTATGGATATGAGATGATTGATACATTGCGAAAGCGCTCTCAGAATGTATTTGAGCTAAAGGCGGGGACGCTGTATCCACTACTACATGGACTAGAGGATAAGCAGTTCTTGGTCTCGTATGAGAAAGAGGTATTGGGAAAAGTAAGAAAGTATTATCAGATTACAAAAGATGGGAAAAGACATCTAGAGGAGAAGAAGACACAGTGGAAAGAGTATGCAGGGGCTGTGACAAGAGTGATGGCATTGGAGGTAATAGGATGAAAGTACAAGAATATTTATCCACAGTGACAGAACAGATTCGTTGCAAGCAGGCACGGGAGATGGTAAGTGAAGAACTTCGGGAACATATCTTAGACCAGGCAAAAGCCTATGAGGAAGAAGGCATGTTTGAAGAAGAAGCACTAGAGAGAGCTGTAAAGGAGATGGGAGACCCCGTAGAGACCGGTGTGGCATTAGATGGGATTCACAGACCAAAGCTATCAGTAGGACTTCTTATATTGATTGGTATGATTAGTCTGTGTAGTATTGCAGTACATGGTATGTTGGGAATGTACACGCAGGAGGTAAGCGGCGCAGGCTATTGGTATCTAAAACATCATATTTTCTATCTGTTTTTGGGCTATCTTATGATGTTTTTGGTCTATCGGTTAGATTACAGCATCTTGGCAAGACATGCCAGAAAGGCAGCAATTATATTTTTTGTATTGGTTTGTCTTGGGGGAACCCTTTTTGGAATAGAAATCAATGGCGCAAAACTTTATCTGAGATTGGGAGCATTTTATCTGTTTTTACCAACTGTTATGAGCCTGTATGTACCACTTTATGGAGGACTTTTGTACTCTTATCGCGGGGAAGGATATAAAGGGATTTTAAAGCTGTTGTTGTGGGCTGTTGTGCCTGTATGGTTTACTTTTCGTTTGCCGGCATTTTCCCAAGGAATGGTTCTTTGGTGTACACTGATGGTTCTTTTGGGAGTGACCATATGGAAAGGCTGGTATTCTGTCCGTAAAAAATCTGCTCTGACACTGACAGGTGTATTATTTACTGCTCCTATATGGAGCATCTTAGGAAGGGCTCTTTTAGGAGGATTTGCAAATTATCAGACTGCAAGAATTCAGGCTTTTTTAACCAACTCACCGGATGGAAATTATCTGACTATTCGGATGAGAGAATTTCTCTCTGGAAGCAAGATGCTTGGAAGCAATGCAGAACAAATCTTTGAACTTGGAAAATTTCCGGGTTTTAACAGTGATTATATTTTTGTCAGTGTTATCTCAGCCTATGGAATCTTCGCTGGAATTTTAGTGGCAGCCTTACTTGCTTACCTGCTTATCAAGATTTTCCGGGTATCCTTTCACCAGAAAAATCAACTGGGTATGATACTGGGTTGTGGTTGCGGAATGGTATATCTGTTTCAGATACTTTTAAGTATTGGTATGAACTTAGGGTTATTACCAACTACGGCTGCTATTCTCCCCTTTTTCTCCTCCGGCGGAAGTGGTATTGTGATATCCTATATTCTGTTAGGGTTGGTATTAAGTGTATATCGTTACCAAAATATCCTTTCAGACAAACCGGCTCCGGTCAAAACCTTAACCTTTCGCTTTAGTTTGAAAATATAAATTTCCCCGTTCCCTCCCTTGTGGAAGTTGAGGAGGTATAGTATAATCTCAATAAAAAACAAAACAGGGGGATAAAGGGATGCTAAAGATTGTGTTAGGGGATATAACTAAAGTATCAACAGATGCGATTGTCAATGCGGCCAACACAAGCCTTTTAGGCGGTGGAGGTGTAGATGGTGCTATCCACCGCGCTGCTGGCCCAGAGCTGCTTGCAGAATGTCGCACGTTGCATGGCTGTAAGACCGGACAAGCTAAAATCACCAAAGGCTATCGTCTTTTAGCTAAATATATCATCCACACACCAGGTCCCGTCTGGAATGGAGGAGGAAAAGGAGAAGAAGCTCTGTTAAAGAGTTGCTATAAAAACTGTCTGCGATTGGCCATAGAAAATGGTTGCAAGACTATCGCCTTTCCTTCCATCAGCACTGGCATCTACCATTTCCCATTGGAGAAAGCCTCTGTGATAGCCATAGATACCATACTTACTTTCTGTAAAGAACATACAGAATTAGAAGAAGTACAGATGGTATGTTTTGATGAACAGACCAAAAGCTATTACGAAGAAGCGCTTGTATCTGCACAAGAAAGGGGAAACGTAAATGAATAAACAGTGGAAGCTATTTGCAAAATTATCCGAGCAGTGCTACAGTGATATGGCATCAGGGAAGATTCATCTGTCTATATGGGACCAGTGTTATCAGCAGCTAAAAGATATTATTCAAGAAGAAAGAGAACAAAATCCAGAGTATGCACAAGAACTATATGAAATCGATGATAACAACGATTTTCTGTTTGGCGTGGAAGAATGGCTTCTAGACTATCAGGATATGCTCGATACCATGAGAGAGCATAAAAGGCTTCAGACGGTATGTGAAGAACTGATAGCGATGTTTCAGTGGAGAGAAGACAGCCCGACCAACCTAAGATTTCATATTATGATTGCCCTGCAAGAACAGGAAAAATATCAAGAGGCCTACACCTACGGGGAGAGATGGTATCAGGAAGAATCGGATAACCCTTATGCGGCAGCCGCGCTTATCTATGCGCGTATGGGAGTGGATGACTTTAAAGGAGCAGAAGAAGTAGTAGAGCGCTTTATTCCTGAAGGAACCGCATGTTCAGAGGAAAATGACGTGCTCTTTGGTGCAGCAGAAAAATTATACGAAAGAACCGGGAATCAAGCAGCAGAAGAGCGAATTGCAAAAGCACTAGAACTCTATGACCAGGAACTAGAAGCTCTTTTTGACCAGATAGAGGACGAAGAACTCTTTTTTTAAAAGAATAAAAGGGCTGATAACGAAATCTAAGAAAGACATATCTTCTGAAACATATTGAAACGAATCTCTGCATAGATTGTAAAAACAGTTCATTTCAGGGGATTTTCGTTGAAAGATTATATTTCAGAGAGAGCCGTCAGGATAGCCAATTATATTATTCAAAATAATGCAACCGTTCGCCAGACTGCTCAGAGCTTCGGGGTTAGCAAATCAACGGTTCATAAGGATGTAGCAGAACGTCTTCTCTATATCAACCCTCATCTGGCATCAGAGGCACGAAAGGTACTAGATGTGAATAAATCGGAAAGACATATCCGCGGAGGGCTTGCTACAAGGGAAAAATATCTGCAGCAGCATCAGGTGTAAGAAGATAGCACTTGACATACTCCACATATATGTATATTATAATCTCTGTAAAACCACATAAGATAGATGACAAGGGAGCTTGCATGGGAGCAGGCTGAGAGTGGGCTAGTCTTGCCCTGACCTAAAACCTGATTTGGATAATGCCAACGTAGGGATATGTTATAGATGCTTTTTTGGACCTCCTTTGTTTTCTGTCAAAGATAAAAGGAGGTTCTTTTATGTTTTCATTCTTGGTAACTGCCGAAGGGGGACTGACAGCTGCTGGATATCTGGCATGTATTCTGGCTGGAATCATATGGTTTCTATTGGCTACTTTTTTTGCTGGAAAAAATTCTGTAAAGTGCAAGATGTCTACAAAACAACTGGTCTTTTGTGCGGCGGCGATTGCACTTGCCTTTATCACTTCCTATATTAAGATTTTAAAGATGCCCTGGGGCGGGAGTGTAACGCTTTGCAGTATGTTGTTTATTGTGCTGATAGCCAACTGGTATGGGGTAAGGGCTGGCATATTGGTGGGACTGGCTTATGGAATCTTACAATTTATCCAGGAGCCATATGTACTTTCCTTTTTCCAGGTCTGTTGCGATTATATTCTGGCATTTGCGGCGCTTGGTATTGCCGGATTTTTTGCAAAAAGCCCCAAAGGATTACTTAAGGGATATTTTGCCGCGGTACTAGCAAGAGGAGCTTTTCATGCTCTGGGCGGATACCTCTATTGGATGAGTTATATGCCAGATAGTTTTCCACAATCTTTAAAAAGTGTCTATCCTATCGTATATAATTATAGCTTCTTACTGACAGAAGCGCTGCTTACGATGGTTGTACTGTCCATACCATCTGTTGCATCTGCGCTGCTTCAAGTCAAAAAAACCGCTGTTGCATAAGAAACGTTTATTACAGATTTTCTTCTCTTTGTGCTTGCCAAGAGATAAGGCATAACGTATAATGTTTTCAAATACACTGAGGAGGAAAATAGTTTGGCAAGAGAGATGGTTGTCGTACTGGACTTTGGCGGGCAGTATAATCAGCTGATTGCGCGCAGAGTCAGAGAATGTAATGTATATTGTGAAGTGCACCCATATACAATAAGCCTTCAGAAAATAAAAGAGATGCATCCCAAGGGAATCATCTTTACCGGCGGGCCAAACAGCGTTTATGACGAGGCTTCGCCACATTATCAGAGAGAAATTTTTGACTTAGATATCCCAATACTTGGAATCTGCTATGGTTCCCAGCTTATCGCATACAGCTTAGGAGGAAGGGTTGAGACAGCTCCCACCAGCGAATATGGACATACACAGGTACAAGTGGACAAAAGCTCTGCACTTTTTCAGGATGTAGAGGAATCAACGGTGGCATGGATGAGTCATACGGACTACATTGCACAGGCACCAGAAGGATTTCGCATAACTGCACATACTCCTGTCTGTCCCGTAGCAGCGATGGAATGTCCTGATAAGAAAATCTATGCGACACAATTCCATCCAGAAGTTATGCACACCAAAGAAGGCCAGAAGATGCTTCGAAACTTTGTCTATAACGTCTGTAAATGTGCAGGTGATTGGCAGATGGGCTCCTTTGTAGAAGAGACCATTCGACAAGTCAGAGAAAAAGTTGGAGATGGCAAGGTACTTTGTGCACTCTCTGGAGGTGTTGATTCTTCTGTAGCAGCAGTGCTTTTGTCAAAAGCCATTGGAAAACAGCTCACCTGTGTCTTTGTAGACCATGGGCTTCTTCGGAAAAATGAAGGGGATGAAGTAGAAGCTGTCTTTGGACCAGAAGGCCCCTATGAACTAAACTTTATCCGCGTCAATGCACAGAAACGCTATTATGATAAGTTAAAAGGCGTCACCGAACCAGAGACCAAGAGAAAGATTATCGGTGAAGAATTTATCCGAGTCTTTGAAGAAGAAGCAAAGAAAATCGGTGCTGTGGATTTTCTGGTACAGGGAACTATCTATCCCGATGTTATCGAATCCGGCCTTGGAAAATCTGCTGTTATCAAATCTCACCATAACGTAGGCGGACTTCCCGATGTCGTCGATTTTAAAGAGATTATTGAACCACTGCGGATGCTCTTTAAGGATGAAGTACGAAAAGCTGGTCTAGAGCTTGGCATCCCAGAATACCTAGTTTACCGCCAACCCTTCCCAGGCCCAGGACTTGGCATCCGCATTATTGGAGAAGTAACCGAAGAAAAAGTCCGCATTGTGCAGGACGCAGACTACATCTACCGGGAAGAGATTGCAAAGGCAGGGCTTGACAAAGGCCTTGGCCAATACTTTGCTGGTCTGACCAATATGCGGTCCGTAGGTGTGATGGGAGACTTTAGAACTTACGATTACGCCGTGGCACTGCGGGCAGTAAATACTAGTGATTTTATGACCGCTGAATGTGCAGAATTGCCGTATGAAGTGCTATTGAAAGTGACAAGCAGGATTATTAATGAAGTGAAAGGGGTTAATCGGGTGCTGTATGATTTGACGAGTAAACCGCCGGGGACGATTGAGTTCGAGTGATGAAATGGGATTTAGAAAGCCAGTGTTTATGCTGGTTGCAA
>Ga0137308_100907_pt1 | contig 37177 bp, 23 predicted proteins | sample Inofrocosms_June_FD_97181 | JGI IMG/M metagenome (GOLD analysis project Ga0137308, IMG submission 97181) | Mouse cecal microbial communities from Vienna, Austria - N-Acetylneuraminic and N-Acetylglucosamine D2O microcosms_June | ecosystem: Host-associated > Mammals > Digestive system > Large...
GAAAAGAAAAGTTATCCATTTTAAAGTAAACATGTGTGGCTATATAACCATTTTTTGATGCATCAATGCATTTCAGCCTTGGATAGCTCTCTTTTATATGGCTCTGAATTTCCTCATGTACAACGTAATCTGAAACAAAAATCCTTATCCCAGCCAAGTCATTCAAACATTTATGTATAGGCACCCTTCCTTTTGCATGATGTGCTATATAACTTTCGATTTTGTATTCAATTGAATTCTGTGTTTTTACACGCATATTTACACCTTTTCCCAATTTTTCAGGCGAAAATGCGAACTTTTTTACTTTTTCGTTTCGAAGGATAAACCCCCGATATGCCAATACTAAATCTAATAATACATCGTTATTGTATATTTCAGAAACACAGGTCTTCTTCAAATTTACCCGTAAATATTTTTCACTTTTCACCCATTGCCCGGAAACATCTTCATAAACCAATAATATCCGTTCAATCAAATCATCCAATTCCTTCAGCACTTCTGCTTTCTCTCTCGTCCTCTACGGCACCTCCACTCACCAAATCCTCTATATATTAAAATTTCCCCTCCCAGCCTTTTCCAAACACCCAGACGCCAGGTGGGCAGGCAGGTGCGCCCTCTGGCGTCATTCAAGGGGGGGCACACCGCCCCATCTGGCGGTGTCCGTCTGGAAATCACCTCTACTGCTTCAACACAGAATAATACCTCTCATAAGTAGAACTCAGCGCCTTCCTGGTAGAACTGTTGCTGCGCTGTACCACCTTCACTTTATCCATCTTATCAAACTCATACTCACTGATCAAAAGGGTGGTGGGATTCAGATAATTCGTCTCCACATATTCCCCGTTGATCATAACCTCGCTGGAGGGGGTAAAATGAGTCCCAATAATATACGAACTGTTCTTCAGCCCCGGAGCCGGACGCACAGCATCTAATGTGGCATCGTATATTCCCATCCGCATCCGTGACGCCCGAAACGGACTTCGTCCCTCATATACATATTGTTCCCCATACAAAATATCATACTGCAGAAGCTCCAGGTCCACCTGATAATTTTTCGTATTTTTCCTGACCTGATGGTAGCGGAACACATTTCCCTCAAAGATACCCAGCCTCTGGAACAATTCCGCAGCAATCTGATAGGCGGCCAGATTCTCATCTTTTTTCTTCAAGCCCATATTGTCCCAGATCACATACTGAGTCTGGAACAGGTACCGATTTTTCATATCCCTTACTTCCAGCCCCATTGTGGGCAGATGATCCCCATACATAACCAGCACCACCGGCTCTCCCAATTCCTCCAGCTCCTCTGTCAGTTCCTGGATGAATTCATCCATCTCATGAATCTCATTGACATAATATTCCCATTTATAGTTCTGTTCTTCTGTGGCCGAGCCGCTGACCGTAATCTGCGGGTCTTCCAGAATAGGCTCCTCCGGATAATCCCCATGTCCCTGCACAGAAATCGTATAGATATAGTCCCTGCCCTCACTGGATTCCAAACAGTCCATAATGGACTGTTTGAGCACCCGGTCCCGGACCCATCCCAGAGGCGTGTGGTCGTCTTCCTCCTCCATGTATTCTTCTGAGGTAAACGTGTCAAAACCCAAATTGGGAAAAATAGACCTTCTCCCGTAAAAATTCGCCTCATTGTTGTGAATCGCATGGGTGGTATATCCCAGTTGTTTCAGCACGAACGGAGCGCTTTCACAGGTGGTTTCTTTTAGAATACTTTTGTACGGATACTCACCCGGTCCAAAATAGCGCAGGCTCATTCCGGTAATTGTCTCGAATTCTGTATTGGCAGTTCCTGCCCCCACGGAAGGAACCCGGTAATACCCTGAAGAATACTCCTTCATCATACGGCGGAAGTTTGGAATGGGATCTTCTGAAAGTTTCAGATAATTTACCATATAAGGGTCGAAAAAAGATTCCAGCTGTAGAAATATAATATTTGGCAGATCATCTGTGTCTGTCTGCGCCAGCCTGTCTTCTTCCCTCATAATCGCCTGAACCGATGACTGGGAATACTCCGGAGGACAGTTAATCCCCGTATTAAATATAGTGGTAACCAAACAGTACGGATATCCATAGTCTTCATAGGCAAACGCAATATTTCCAAAATAATTGGAAAGAACCCGTTTTTCCAGAGCAAGGTTTGTGGCACCTGCAAAGGCGGCCGCCGCCACAAGAATCAGGGGAACATTATAACGGTAATAAAGCTTCCCCTCATATCTGGGCGCTTTAAAAAACAACAGCGCCAGGCCCAAAAAAGCCACGGCCATCAGTATCACCACAATCACCATGCCCGCCATGGGCAGATATCGATTGGCAATTTTCAAAGCATCGGTGATCAAATGCAGGTCGGGCCCGGTAAAGGGCGTCACCCTCTGGGAGAGCAGCACCCCGTTGATAATCCCAAGCCCCATCCAGAAAATTACCAGAAGCACCCGCACAAACACCCGCCTCCGCACTAGATACACCACCAGGGTAGTTACAAAAATCAACCCGGCATTGTAAAGAAATACCAGCGGTTTTTCCCTCACAAAGTAAAAAGCATCCCTCAGAGAGTGCCTGGAAATGGCTTCAATCACGTAATAGCCCAGCAGAACCGCCAGCATTTGCAGTGGCAGTGAGATTTTATTCAGTCTTGCACTTGTAATGGTAATGCCCTTAATAAAAAACACCTCCATATTAAGAACGTTTCATCTGTTCCAGCTGCTGCCGTACCTTGGCCATCATATCCTGATATTTCTGCAGTTTCTCCCGTTCCTCCTGTATTTTCTTTTCTGGAGCCTTATTGACAAAATTGGGATTATTCAGCATCCCCTCTGCACGGGCAATTTCTTTGGTCAGACGTTTTTCTTCTTTTTGCAGACGTTCTTTCTCCTTTTCCAGATCCACCAGTTCATCCAAAGGCAGATATACCACTGCGTTAGATACTACAACGGATACGGCGTCCTCCGGAATGCCCTGTCTGCTGGACTGCACCCGTATTTTTGATGCGCTGAGGAAATTCTGGTAAGACTGTTTCATCAATTCGTACATCTCACATGCCTGGTCATCAGCGCCTACAATATAGACTTTTGTCTTTTTATTATGAGGCACGTTCATCTCTGCACGGATATTTCTCACTCCCCGTACAGCCTCTTTCACAGATTCCACCACAGGCGCATACAGCGGGAAATCCCATTCTTCCTGTACTGTGGGCCACTGGGAAATCATAATGGACTCTTCTTCGGGCAGCAGGGTACAGTAAATTTCTTCCGTGACAAAGGGCATAAACGGATGGAGAAGCTTTAATGCCTGGGTGAGCACCGTGCGGAGAGTCCACATGGCGTAATCCGCAGAATCCTGGTCATATTCCGCTTTCCAGATTCTCACTTTCGCCATCTCCAGATACCAGTCGCAGAACTCGTCCCAGATAAAATCATACACGTTCTGCACCGCAATACCCAGTTCATACCGCTCCATGTTATCGGTCACTTCTCTGATCAATACATTTAATTTATGCAGAATCCACCTGTCTGCAGGCTTCAGATGGAACCGCTCCGGTTTCTCAAAACTTTTTCCCTCGATATTCATCATAATAAACCGGGACGCATTCCACACTTTATTGGCAAAATTCCGGCTGGCCTCCACTTTCTCCCAGTAGAAACGCATATCGTTTCCCGGAGCATTTCCAGTGACCAATGTCAGACGCAGGGCATCCGCCCCGTACTTATCAATAACCTCCAGAGGGTCAATGCCGTTCTGCAGGGATTTGCTCATCTTGCGCCCCTGGGAATCCCGGATCAGTCCGTGGATGAGCACATGATGAAACGGTGCTTTCCCTGTCTGCTCCAGAGCGGAAAATACCATACGAATCACCCAGAAAAAGATAATATCATACCCTGTCACCAGCACATCTGTGGGGTAGAAATATTCCAGCTCCGGTGTTGCTTCTGGCCATCCCAGAGTAGAGAAAGGCCACAGGGCAGAGCTGAACCAGGTATCCAGTGTGTCCTCATCCTGTCTAAGATGAGTACAGCCGCACTTGGGACACTTTTCAGGCATCCCCCCTTTTGCAACCACCACTTCCCCGCATTCTTCACAATAGTAAGCGGGAATCCTGTGTCCCCACCAGAGCTGCCGGGAAATACACCAGTCCCGGATATTTTCCAGCCAATGAAGATATATTTTGTCAAATCTTTCCGGCACAAACTCCAGACTGTCTTTGCCCAGAACCTCTATGGCCGCTTTTGCCATCTCGCCCATTTTCACAAACCACTGGGGTTTGATCATAGGCTCCACCGTGGTCTTGCACCTGTCGTGGGTTCCCACATTGTGCATGTGTTTTTCCACTTTCACCAAAAGACCCTGAGCCTCCAGATCCGCCACCATGGCCTTCCTTGCCTCATACCGGTCCATACCGGCATATTTTCCTCCCTGTTCATTGATGGTGGCATCATCATTCATTATGTTGATTTCTTCCAGATTATGCCTTCTCCCCACCTCAAAATCATTGGGATCATGGGCAGGCGTGATTTTCACACACCCGGTTCCGAACTCCCGGTCTACATATTCATCTGCAATCACCGGGATCTCCCGGTCTGTGAGAGGAAGCTTCAGGGTCTTGCCGATTAAATGGGTATACCGCTCATCCTCAGGATTTACCGCAACCGCTGTATCTCCCAGAAGGGTCTCCGGACGGGTGGTGGCGATTTCCACAAAATCATCGCTTCCCACAATGGGGTAACGGATATGCCAGAAATGTCCTTCCTGCTCCGCGTGTTCCACTTCCGCGTCGGAAATGGAAGTCTGGCATACAGGGCACCAGTTGATGATTCTGGAACCTTTATAGATGTACCCCTTCTCATACAGCTTCACAAATACTTCCTCTACTGCCTGGGAACAGCCCTCATCCATGGTAAACCGCTCTCTGTCCCAGTCAGCGGAAGAACCCATCTTCTTCAGCTGGTTGATAATCTTTCCGCCGTATTCCTCTTTCCACGCCCAGGCGTGTTTCAGAAATTCTTCCCGGCCGATATCATCTTTCTCGATTCCCTGCTCCTTCAGCTTCTCAATCACTTTCACTTCCGTGGCGATGGCCGCATGGTCCGTCCCAGGCTGCCACAGAGCCTCATATCCCTGCATCCGTTTAAAACGAATGAGAATATCCTGCATGGTGTTATCCAGGGCATGGCCCATATGCAGCTGCCCGGTTACATTTGGGGGCGGCATAACAATGGTAAACGGTTTCTTATCCGGATTTACCTTTGCGTGAAAATATCCGTTCTTCATCCATTTCTCATACAGCCGTTCTTCTATATCCTTGGGATCATAGATTTTTGCCAGTTCCTTTGCCATTGGTTCCAATTCCTCCCTATATGATTTTGAGTATTTTTATTTTGTACTCCAAATTCGAAAGAGCCCTTTCACAGTTTCCGCTGCAAAGGGCACTCATTACTCCAGATTCCTATTCTATAAAACATTGATAGTTTGAATACATAATAGTCGGGATTGCCAGATTTGTCAAGTAGGCCGGGCCGTGAAAATTCTATAAAAATCCGTCTGCTCCCGGCTTATCTTCTGTATTTGTAATCCCACAAATCAGCCCCGTTCATAAAATCATCCAGATAAACAATTTTCTGTCTGTAAGCCTCCACAGTCCGGGATACCCGTTCTTCGGAAAGCTCTGCATCTATCTTCAGCAGCCGGTACACATAATCCTCACCCGGCAGGAGAGACAGATTCACCCGGCTTCTATCCTTCACCTGCTTTAATAATTTCACTTCTTTCGAAAAGAAGGACGTGGTATCTAAATCCAGAAGCCCTTTTCCCGTGGGTATATATCCCCCGCTGTAAAACATGGAATTACCGGAATCAAAAATAGGGGCGATTCCAATCATCTCCAGAGAATCCGCATCTCTCAAAAGGCCAAAATTATTCAAATGCCGGTCATTGTTGCTGATGACAAAATCTGTCAGGATCTGGTATTCCAGAAATTCTCTCACATCCACGCCCAATCTGGCACAGCACTCTATAAAAAACTCATAATAACTGATAGAATTTGGCTTTTTCACGTGGTCCAGCGCTTCGTACGCAGATATAAATTCCACTTGTTCCGAGGTAAACGCGTCACAGATACATCCAATGAGTTTTCTTCCATTTGAAGAAATATGAATCAAATGATACGGCGCATGGGCAGCCCCCTGCCGTTTATGAATCTCAGATGCAAGCACTTCTGACAGAGACTGCACACATCCGCTGCCGTAGTTTCCTTTCACCAGACTTCGAATGTTGTTTTTTCGGATAATCCACTTTTTCTTCAGATCACCCTTTAAAGATGTGCTGGGGACAAAATTTGTTTTGCTGTATATATCCGCTATGGTTTCCTTCCTGTCCAGATCCAGGGAATAGCTCTCACGGAAATGATTGGAATATAGGTTAACCTCCTGCCAGGACTTCTCATAATCTCCTGGACACAGCCAGTAACAGTCCACCAGTGATAGTCCCAGATTATTCAGCATCAATTCAAAGGAAGAAACTCCGCCGAAATCCCTCTCAAAATCTTTTCTGGCAGCCGGAATCCCCCGCCCCATCAGCCACGTTTTCAAGGACGCCTCGTCGGACACGGAAACCGGCAGGTGCTTCCTGGTCTGCTCCCGGATCTTCACCGCCAGAATATTACTGCATTCGTCCACCATAAGGGCCGCGGTGGTGATATTCTTATGTTTCAGATAAATAACCCTGTTCTTCAAGGAAAATCCCCTCCAACACATCCTCACTGTGCTTAATCCTGGTGTGGGCCTCCAGCAGAAAATCCAGCACAAACTGATTCAACTCCAAGTCTTTTGACAACTTTACTCCTGTATAAAAAGAATCCCTGTCTGTCCTGCCGAACACCTTCCGGCTCTTTTCCTCCAGTACAAGCTCCACTGTGTCATTTCTCATAATCCGTTTCATACATTCATTCCCGCATTTAGGAACTCTGCCGTTCCTTATTGACTTTTACTCCACACTCTTTAACGATTCCACCATATCGATCTTTTTCAGTTTAAAATACATAACCATATTTACAAACGCAGAGAACCCCACTGTAAACAGCGCGCTGTAGACAAAACTGGGCCAGTAAATGTTCCGGCCGAACATGGCGGCGTCCACCTCCACAGTGACAATCACAAACCGATGGAGCAGGATACCAAGAAAAGAGCCCACTGCCGCACCAATTACCGTGAGCAGCACATTTTCCCGGTACACATAGGCCGACACTTCGCCGTCGAAAAATCCCAGCACTTTCAGTGTTGCCAGCTCCCTCTTTCTCTCTGTAATATTAATGTTGTTCAGATTATAGAGTACCACAAACGCCAGCATCCCTGCCGATACAATCAGCACCACCATCACAGAATCCAGACTGCTCAGCATCTTCTCCAGCTGGTCTGCAATACTTCCTGTATAACTGATGCTCAGCGCTGCCGGACTGGCCAGAATATCCCGGCCGATCTCCTCCTGTCTGTTCTGGTATTCATCCTGGAAAATCACCAGGCTGTCCTTACAGTCCGGTTCTTCCCCGAAAGATTCCAAAAACGCCTCAGGTGTCATATACATATAATGACTCATATAGTTTTCGCAGATTCTGCCGATTAACACCTGGCCGCTGACACCGTCTTCCACTGATAGTTCTATGGAGTCCCCTTCTTTCACATCCAGCAGTTTTGCTGTTTTCTCCGAGATCACCACACCGGCATCCTCCAGCCGGTATTCCTCCCCATCCAGCCGTTCCCGAAGGGTCACCATCTCTGAAAACCTTTCTGTCTTCTCCGGCACAATCAGATACACATCCAGACGCTTCTTTTCCCCAGACGCAGTCATATTCTGAAAATAAACCTGAACAGACTTTTCCACCCTGTGGTCTGTCTCCAGGAGTTCCTTCAGCTGTGCTTTCTCCTCCTGGCTGGCATCCTCATCCTGCAGGACAGTGGCTTCGAAATGCTGAAGCTGCCCATACTGCAGTGCCCCAATATCCATGATAGAATCCTGCAGTCCGAATCCCACCAGCATCAGGGCCGTACAGCCGCCGATACCGATGATGGTCATGAAAAACCTTTTTTTATACCGGAACAGATTCCTCACTGTTGACTTCCAGGTGAAGTTCAAATGTTTCCAGAGAAAGGGAATTCTCTCCAGCAGCACCCGTTTTCCCTCTTTGGGGGCAGCCGGGCGCATGAGAGACGCCGGTGTCTCCATCAGTTCTTTCCGGCAGGCGGAAAATGTGGCCAGCAGTGTGCAGGCTACCGCCGCCACAGAACCGATCATTGCATAGCGTACCTGGTAGGGAATCTCCACTGTGGGCATTTGATGATACATGATCCGATAGGCAGTGATAATAATATAAGGAAGGATTTTCTGCCCGATTAAGACTCCGAAAATGCTCCCGGACAGAGTGGCCAGCAGTGCGTATCCCAGATACTTGGCCGCAATGGCACCTTTTCCATAGCCCAGAGCTTTCAGTGTGCCAATGAGCGTCCGCTCTTCCTCCACCATGCGGGTCATGGTGGTCAGGCTGATGAGAGCCGCCACCAGGAAAAACAGAACCGGAAATACTCGGCCGATGTTGCGGATTCTGTCCGCGTTATCCCCGTAATCGCTGTGTTCCGGCAGTACACTTCGGTCGTCCACATACCATTTTGGCTTCTCTATGGAAGCGATCTTCTCCCGGGCGTCTGCAATTTCAGCCTCCCCGTCGGCCAGCTCTTTTTTCACTTCTTTTCTGGCCTTTTTGTAATCCGCTTCTCCGTCTTTTAACTTTTTCTCATTTTTCTCTATCTCTTCCTTGGCGTCTTTTAGCTTCTGTTCATTCTCTGCAATCTGCCGCTCTGCGTTTGACAGCTGCACTTCCTGACGGTTGATCTCCTCCGCCGCAGCGTTCAGACTAGCCTGCTGGCTGTCCAGCTGAGCCCGGGCGCTGGATAACTGGGAAACACCGCTGTCTATCTGCGCCTGTGCATCGTCCAGCTGGTTCTTGGCCGCTTCCAGCTCCCGGCGTCCATTGTCCAGCTGGACTTTTGCCTGAGCCAGCTGCGTCCTGGATGCCTCCAGTGCCTGTTCCTGCTGGGCCAGCTGAGCCTCTGCCGCCTCCAGCTGGAGCCGTGTCTGCTCATCCCCCATTCCGGCTGCTTCCAACTGAGCATAGGCATTCTTCTGCTGGGCCAGCTGCTGTTTTGCCTGAGCCAGCGCCGCTGCTCCCTGCTCATACTGGGCGGCACCGCTGTTATATTCCTGCTCTTTCTGGTCAAATTCCTGCTTGGAGGCATTCCATTGGGCATATCCCTGATCAGTCTGTGCCTGAGAACTGTCCAGCTGGGCCTGCTGGCTGTGCAGAGTATTTCTGGCAGCTTCCAGCTGGGCTGTGCCGTTTTGCTGCTGCAGGCGGCCGTTGGAGAGCTGGCGGCGGCCGTCGGAAAGTTTTTGTTTTGCGTCGGAGAGCTGGCGGACGCCGTCCTCATACTCCGCCCTGCCGTCCTCCAGCTTTTTTCTTGCGTCTGAGAGTTCTTTTTTCGCGTCCGCCAGTTCTCTGCGGGCCTTTTTCTTTCCGTCTGCCAGCTCTTTTTCCCCGTCTGCCAGCTCCTGCTGGGCTTTTCCTCTCACCGAATCGTACCGGAGCTGACAGCGATCTTCTTTGATGCCTTCCACCCGGGACTGTACTTTTTTCACCAGGTTCTCGTACAATTCCGTGTAGCTCACCTGCTCCCGTGCCCCCTTTGCCAGCAGGTAGGCTACGGTATATACTTCCTGGTCAAAGTTATCCTCCGTTACGTAGGCATAGCCGCTCACCTCCCCGGCCCCCAGTGTGGTGTGGCCCCGGGCGAAAGAAATATACATGGGACTGCTGCAGGTTCCCACTATGGTGTAAGATTTCTGTTTAAGAACACTGTCCTCATCGTCTTCTGTCTCGAACACCACCTCACTGCCCACCTGAAAAGCTCCCTGTCCGGCCAGCTGGCTGTCAATGAGACACTCGCCTTTTTTCTCCGGCATCCGCCCGTCAATGACAGAGAGCTTGTTGATACTGCCTCCCAGGCTTTCCAGATGAATCACCTGCTGGCTGCCCTTCTCGCCGCTGAGCACATCCAGGGCATAGCCGCCCTCTGCCAGCTCCACCCCTTTCACCTGATTTAACGCTTCCAGGTCCTCATCCGTCAGGCCCAGTGTCCCCATAACCCGCAGGTCCATCAGGTTGGTCTCATCATAATAACTGTCCCCGGAATAGCGCATATCCGGTGAGGCCGCCTGAATCCCGGAGAAAAAGGCGACTCCCAAGGCCACAATAAAAAATATGGAAATAAACCTTGCGAAACTTTTCTTTATGTCCATAAAGAAATCTTTTCTTAATGCTTTTTTCACGTCCTGGCTCCTACCATTCTATTTCTTCTACCGGTAACGGGGTTTCATTTATTTTCATGGAAGATACCTTCCCGTTCTTAATCCGGATCACCCTGTCTGCCATAGGGGTCAGGGCAGAGTTATGGGTGATTACAATCACTGTCATGCCTCTCTGCCTGCACATATCCTGCAATAGTTTCAATATGGCCTTCCCTGTCTGATAGTCCAGCGCCCCGGTGGGTTCGTCACACAACAGCAGTTTGGGATTCTTGGCCAATGCCCGGGCAATGGACACCCGCTGCTGCTCCCCGCCGGAGAGCTGGGCGGGAAAATTCCCCAGGCGCTCACTTAATCCCACTTCCTGCAATACCTGTCCGGCATCCAGGGGGTCCCGGCAGATCTGCAGTGCCAGTTCCACATTCTCCAGAGCAGTCAGATTGGGAACCAGATTATAGAACTGAAACACAAACCCCACATCTTCCCTTCGATATCCGGTGAGCTGGCGGGGCGAATACTTTGCCACATCCTGCCCATCCACCCACACACAGCCGGAAGTGGCCTGGTCCATCCCGCCCAGGATATTCAGCACCGTGGTCTTTCCCGCGCCGCTAGGACCTACGATAATGACAAATTCCCCTTTTTCAATAGAAAAGTCAATGCCGTCCACGGCTTTTATTAACACCTGGCCTTTTCCATATACTTTTGTAACCTGTTCCAGCGTAACAAAGGCTTTGTCCATATATGTACTCCTTTTTTTACGTTTTCGAAACTATGTATTCTTTATGGTTTCATTTATTGTAACCTCTTTGGGGGTTCATTGCAACTGTTATCACGTCTGGATTTTGTTTCCTGCATACAAAAAGAACCCGCCGCAGGTAACTGGTTATTACCTGCGGCGGGCTCCTCTTACTGCTATGTTACTTGATTATTTTGTCGCTGACAGCTTTTTTACTCCATTTGCCGTAGCTGGTCGCGCCGTTTTTGGTTCTGTACGCTCTCACCTGAACGTATACCCGTCTATTGGACGGAACCTTTTTAACGGTTTTTGCCTTTGCGGATGCCCTCGGCACTTTTACAACCGTGGACTTCTTCATTGTGCTCTGTCTGCTGTAGCGGATCTGATATCCCGTTGCGGAAGTTTTCTTCCAGGTAACTTTCATCCGCCCTTTCTTCTGTCCAGCGGCCACTTTTACATTGGTGACCCTGGAAGGAGCGTTGGGCTTAACCGTTACCCACACTCTCATAGTCCTGGCTCTGTAGGTACTGTTTCCAGAGGCCACGATCTTAATAAGTGCCTTCCCGGCCGCCTTAGGAGTTACTCTTCCTTTGCTGTTGACAGATGCCACTTTTGGCTTATCTATAGAATATTTCAGACTGCCTTTCGCACCGGTCACTTTCAGTGTCTGTGCCTTGCCTCCCAATTTGAATGTGAGCTTGGCTGGCTTCACAGTAGGATTCTGCACTTTCTTAGTAACAGCCGGCGGTGTGCTGGTTTTGACTTCCAGCTGTACCTTATCCGGCATGCGCACCTTCATGTTCTGCATGTTATAGGCCGCATTCACTGTCTTCAGGCTGTCTTCCACCACCTGTACAGAAGCCGCCGCATTGTTCCCGGCTTTGGAATCCAGAACCACCTTACCAATAATGAGCTTCTCATTCTCAAACAGATTCTGCTGTCCGGAAATATACACATTCAGTGAGCCCGTTTCCTGCTGATAGCGGTACTCCTTCACATCGCTGGTAATCCCCTCATCAAATACAAAGGAGATATGTTCCCGGCTGCCGGACGTGATTTTCATCCCCAGCTGCAGGGAATGTATTCTATCATAGTTGGCTGTCTCATTGGCACTGACGCCTTCCGCCGGCAGCTTCAGGCTGACCACGGCTTCATTGCCTTTTGCCTCCAGAGAGACGGATTCACCCGCCGCATACGCCGGAAGGGCATAGGCCAGAATGCAGCCTGCAACAAGCCCCATCCTTTTTATCCACTTCTTTACCATTTTCCGTTCTCCTTTATTTCTTAGTCTGCCTCAAGAGAAATCGAGGGAAGTTCTGACGAATTTTTCGGAAGATCCACAAATTTTGTATCGCTGACCAGTCTCTGTCCTTCATTTGTAAGAGCATTATCAACCCGGTACAGCTCTGCCCGTACTTTCTGCGGCCATTCCATTGTTTTCGCATCGTCGGGCTCAATCCAATAGATCCATCTGCCGTCTGAGGTTTCTCCAAGCATCGCCTGGTCATCTGTCAGCTTTGGAGCCAGAACAATCTGCTGTGCTACCAAGTCGCCGTTTGCATCTATGCCGCCCACAATCTTGCCGCTTTGGTCATAAACTGCGGTCACATTGTAAGCAGGATTTCCCTTATACTCTCCAGTAAACACAATAGAACCTGCCGGAATCTTCTTCGAGATAGTATTTCCAGAGATACTCTCTTCATAGCCATAGTCGCTGGCCAGTATACCGATTCCCGTCTGTCCGTCTGCAGTGAGGAATTCCACATTGTCTCCGGATGGTCCATACAGATCCACTTCTGTGATGGAAATATCTTTCCCTGCCTGCCCTACAGCAGTCAGCTTCACGAAGGATGCGTCATAAGTACAAATCCACTTATCCTGGCCATTTTCCAGGAATACTTTCGCTTCTCCATTGGCATCCAGTGCGAATGTTCCTTCTTTCACGCTTCTGTACTCTGCTCCGTCTGTACTCACCTCAATCTTATATTCGGTGACAGGAGTAGTTTCTTTTCCTTTGCAGGTATAACTCAGAGCATTTACTTCTGTACTCTGGTTCAGTTCCAAAATAATGTATGGATCTTCTGTAGCTGCTGATTTTCCCACGTATGTGGTATCCGTGCTGTTGTCGATGATCTTCTGTGTCGCCGGCACTTTAACTGGTGAACAGGAGGTATCCCTGTCCTCGTCCTCATTCTCATTTTTGCCGTCATCTTCATAATCATCCTTAGAGGTCATATTGCTGCTGATGGTCCAGTCACTCTTATCCTGAAGTCCCTCACCATCGATTTTCACAGCGTCTGTCCTCACCGTCTGAGAACGGTTCAAACATTTTCCAACAGCAGTTACTTCATACGTAATGACACGGTTGGACGCAAACGGCACATGATCTGTAAATGTTTCGTCCCTGGTAAATCCTGCTGTTTCTCTTCTCTCTTCACCCTGGTCGATGTAAACTCTGGTGATCTCGTAACCCTGCAGGGATGTTTTATCAACAGAAGAAGAAACCTGCATATTCACGGTAACGTCGCTTCTATTCTGAGAAACTGACGCAGTCACAACATTATTACCGGAAATGGAATTATCATTGCCGCCTTCTATCTTGTAAGCCCGCGCCTCATCGTCACCATAATAGATTGTCCGTGTCTCTTTCGGGAACTGTGCCATATACTCTGTTGTCTCTTTCGTGGGTGTCATACCCCATCTGTCGAAGAAATCACTGAGATCTCTCTCGGCTGCCGCACTTGCCAGACGCATAATGTTCTGATCTCTGTCGCCAGGAAGTGTCAACGCAATGCCGCCTGGCTTAGGTGCCCTTGAGGTATCTCTCGAGTATGTGTCTATTCTGGCAAAGAGCAGATTATCGAACATTTCCTGATAGGTATCATAAGTAGTATAGTTATAATCTTTATCGTATGCCAGATGAAGCTGCCAGTACATGCCAAGCTGGGTAAATACGTTACTTGCATAACCTTTTGTTCCGGAGGTCACCTTCTTAAACACATTATCGTACTGGAAGCGGACAGAATCATTGGTATCTTTTGCCTGTGCCAGTACAGAGAAATAGTTGTTGGTTATCTCCGCATGGGAATAGGAACCCTCATTGATATCGTGGCCGATTTCATGGGCGATTCCCCAGCCAAAGTATCTGCCGCTTACCCATTTTCCTTTTTCATCAGCTGTCACAGGTGTACTGTTTGCAGTCATTCCAGGAGTGGAACCCCATTCAATACCGATATGGTTGCCCGATGCATACATAAATGCCCCGGCGAACATCCTCATATAGCGGATATTCAGATAACGATATGGCAGATGGTTCTTAGCCCTGTATGCCTCTGTCGCCTTGTCAAAGGAATTGGTCAGCCCTTTGTGCTGATAGAACAAAATCAACATCTCTTCCATGGATCGAATGGAATTTGTCAGACATGATACCTGTGATGCCTCAGTGCCTTTTCCGAGACCTGCCAGGGCCTGGCTGGCTGGTATGGACAGCATCATCTGATCCATTACAATATCCGTGGAGTTTGCGATACAGTTTGTTGCATCATAAGCATAATCAACATTTTCATTTCCGCTGTCTTTATGTACCTTTCCATGCTCTGATTCGATCTTTGGCACAAATTCATTCAGCTCTTTTACGTAGGCTTCAATCTTCGCCGCCCGTTCTTCCTGCGGCACCCCATATACATTCAGTACCGGGAATTTTACGCCTCCGCTGACTCTGACTGCATATTTATCATTGCGGTTATTACCGCTGTACTGCACATACAGTGCTCCGCCTTTTTCCACATCTGTAGAAGAAATCTTCGGCACTGTAATCTGGTTCCGCCCGATCTTCAATGCCTGAGACTTAAAGAATCCCCCGGACTCTGCGTGATACTGTGTAAATACAAGGCTTACACTGGTGTTTGCTCCCTTATTTAATTTGGGATTGCTCACATAGACCACAATCTCATCGTCTGCCGCTGCCGCTACACCGAGAGGCTGCCATGGATTCAATCCACCTACGCCCACATCACCCTGATGGGTAATATTCGGATTCACCGCGGTCACGCCGCCGAGATTTTTCGTATTGTAAAGTTCTCTGGCTGTGTCAAGCTCTAACTGGAGGGCATCCTTTTCCGGATGAAGTTCTCCGCATGACGGGTCTGGTGTATCAAGCCGTTTCTGAAGTTCTGTAAATGTTGCTGTATCCACATTATCCTTTAAGGTACTGTGAAGGTCATCCTGATAAAGATCCAGAATATCCTGTTCAATACTGTCATACGCGTGGAACCGGATCTCGGAAATCGTAATTTTTCTTGGAGAATTAAACCTCCCGATACCGATTTGCACTTTTGCAGTATTAATCTCATCAAATTTAATCAGATAATACTTTCTTCCATTGACTGTCTTGGTTATAATTGATGTATTCGTTGCATTCTGAGCATTGCCGCTGGCATCCCAATACCGGATATACGCACGGGTATAAGTTCCGATATCCACAGGCTCTGCCAGTGTGATCATTCCTATGGAATATGCCTTATCCAGCTCCACCGTAATGCCTTTGCCGTTGGCCGGATAAGCGGCTCCCCAATCCCAGTCAGCACATTCTACATAAGAAGCAAAATTATTGTCAAAGAGGCCAAGGGCACTCCATGAACCAGCTTCGTCCAGCGGACTGTCTACCATGGTGCTTCCTGCATGGTTATTGAACACCGCTGACTTAATATGGCTGCTGAGCTTCCCTTCTCCGTTAGAAGTATTGATCAGCTTATATTCCGGCATCTCCACCGGCGCCAGCTCTGCCAGAGTCTTATCCGTCGCTATCAGGGAGTCTTCACTTCTGCCCTTTTCATTGTACGCCACCACATACACGTAATACTTCGTATCATCCGGAAGATTTTCAATCGTATAGGAAACTGCTGAGCCATCTTTAATCTCAACTTCCGTGAACGTTTCTTCTACGTCTTTCCTGTAGTATACGTAGAACCTATCCGCCTCATCTTCCATATTGGTCCAGCCCACTGTCAGACTGCGGTAACCGCCTTTCGCAGTAACCCGGTCCGGTTTCGGCGGCTTCTCCGTGGGCCTGGGCACTACCGTTACCGACTGGCTGAATCCGCTTTTCCACTCACCGTTTAAGGACTGTACAGAAACCCTGTACTCCACATTATTATGCATTTTATCTTTATTGAACTGTGACACATCCAGTGAAGTCATTGTAGTCCGCTGGTAATCTACCAGGGGCTGTTCCTCTCCCTCCGGCGTATGCTCAATGCGGATTTCATAGGCAGTAACATTCCTTTCCGGTTTCCAGCTCAGCGAGAACCTCTTATTTCCCGGCACTGCTGTCAGTCCTTGGGGAATATTCATATCCGGCTCTGGAATTCTCTTTTCCATATCATTGAGGAATTCCACCGTAGAAATCTCCGCAAGATTCTTCGCGTTGGATGTCTTGGTAATCCGGAAAGTCACTTTCTTAACGGCCACCATTCCCTTCAGGCTGATGGTCATCATGCTGGTCTTTGGCGCTTCGCCCTCTCCGGCTCCTGCATTGGCTTCCCCGTCCGCCTGCTGGCCGCCTCGTATGACAATGGTCTCTGTGCTGCCGTCCGCCTGCTGGACGATAATCTCGCCTTCGTCAATGTAGTTCTCTCCAGGGCTTCCCAGTACAATGCCCCCCATCATCGCAGCGGAATCATGCATGTCGAATTCCAACGTCACAGGATTCTCCGCACTGATAGCAGCATCTGCGTTTGCCGGCTGCAGGGAAACCACCTGTTCTCTGGCAAACAGCTCCTGTATCTGGTCAGCAGATACAGACTGTCCGTTAATGGACACTGAGCTCACCGCTTCCTTGGGAACAAAGGTTTCGATTGTGGATTTCTGTCTGGCTCCTGCCATGTACTCTGTCAGATAATTCAAATCCAGCAGATCCACTATCTTGTCACCGTTTAAGTCACAGGGCCTTCCGTCTCCGCTGTTTTCTACCCCTGATGTCGCCTCGATCACATCAATAATGGCATTGGCATCCGCCTGATCCAGTGTTCCGTCTCCATTTACATCCCCCCGCACCAGCAGTCCAGGATGTACGTTCTCGTCCCCTAAATCTACTTTACCTGTATAGAGCTGTGCCCGGCATCCCAGACCTTCACTCACGGTGATCTCCTGGGTATAGGCCATGTAACCGCCGCCGGTAACACTCAGCTCCCATACACCGCTCTCCAACTCTGGAAACCGCGCCAACACACGGGGAGCTTCCGTCTGCTCGTCAGCTGTCCTGGGAAGGATCATCTTCTCTTCCCTGCGGTCCCCTGATGCCTGATGGGTCAGCACTGCCTGGAATTCCTGGTCAGACTGGGCTGGGGCCCCTGCGGTAATCCACACTTCCACCACGCCCTTCACAGGCGCTGCTGTTGCAGCCGGCTCAGTCTCATTGGCCGAAATCTCGTTCTCTCCACCTCCTTCTTCCTCAATCTCAGAAACTGATACGGCAGGCTGATCTTCCTGTTCCTCCGCATTTGTTTCCGGCATTTCTGCTTCCGCAGCATCTTCCTCATTGGCTTTCGGAAGCTGGCTGCTGTCTGTATCTTCCGGTTCTATATCCGGTTCCGACACTGTTTCAGATTCCACAGCCTCCAGATTACCGGCTGTATCCTCCGCCACGGCAAAAACCGAATAGCTCCCGGAAGAAAGGATGAGCGCTACAGACAGCATTCCCGCAAGAAATCTGGAAATCCTTTTCTTCATTCCTTCCTCCTGTTATGGTGTGCTCTGCTGCGTAAATATTAACTGAAAACACAGCCTGCTTGATATTTAATACAGCAAAACACAGGTATGGTTTACAGTTGCCCACTGGAAAACCGCCTCGTTTCCTCCTAAATAAATTCAGCGGGGCATAGTTTCCCAATTATGGATATTATATTATAAAACGCCATGAAATGTAACCCCCAAAATGAAAAAACAGAAAGCATTCTGATAGCTCAAGAACACTTCCCGTTTTTATAGAAATTATCTTATCCGAATATATTTTTAACCTTTCCTAAACACAGGTTTCAGCAATATAGGCGCAATAATTGTAGTTATAATTACCACAATCACAATCGGCCCCATAAGATATTGATCCATTAGTCCAAGGGCTTCTCCTTTATTTGCCACAATTAAAGCTACTTCTCCCCTGGAAATCATCCCCACGCCTATCTGAAGGGCCTCGTCATTATCATAACGGCACAATTTTGCCCCCAGTCCGCAGCCGGCCATTTTTGTCAGAATTGCCACAACTGTTAAAATAACAGAGAAAACAACCACTGCATAACTCATTTTCGGCAATGCAGCCTTAATACCGATACTGGCAAAAAATATAGGTGACAGATATAAATAAGAAAGAGTATCAAACCTGGACATAATATAGTCCTTCTTAATTGTCAGCGATATGATAACCCCTGCCAGATACGCTCCTGTAATATCCGCTACACCAAAAAAATCTTCCGCCATATACGCCATCAGCAGACAGAATACAAACGAAACAATCACATGCCTGCGCATACCTTTTTCCGATTTCCTGCTCCACCTGGTAAAAAACTGGTAAAACAGAAACCCTGCTGCAATCACAGCAACGAAGAACCCAGCAATTTTCAAAAGCACCACCCAGACCTTTACCGAACTGTCTGCCAGACTCGTGATCACTGTCAGCGCGATGATTCCCAGGATATCATCGATTACCGCAGCTCCCAGAATAGCATTTCCCGCCCGGGTTTTTAATTTTCCAAGTTCTTTTAGAGCCTCAACCGTAATGCTTACAGATGTTGCCGTCAAAATTACCCCTATAAAAATATTCTGAAGGAAAACACTGCATGCTGCATTTGTCTCAATAAGTCCAGGACGGTTAAAAAACATGGCGACAGCGCAGCCCCCGGCTAACGGAATAACCACCCCCATCAATGCGATGACCACAGACGCTTTTCCGGATTTCTTTAATTCCTGCACATCTGTCTCCATCCCCGCGCAGTACATCAGGACAATGACCCCCACTTCCGCAGTCTTATTGATAAAATCCGTCTGTGAAATCACATCCAGCACACCTGGCCCAAGAATCAGACCCGCCAGCAGCGCCCCCACAACCTGCGGCATAAAAAACTTTCTGCTGACAAGCCCTAAAACTTTTGTACTGAGTAAAATCAATGCTAAATCCAATAAAAACTTATATGTATCCATCTTTCTTCCCTTCTTCCCTCTTTTGTCTGGTCTTTTTACTCCTGTATATAAAGTATTTGACGATACAGCCTGCTAAACCGCTGAAGAATTTCCAGGGTTTTCCCCGAATTTCTGGATAAAAATGAAAGTATGTTATATTCCGTCCTGGTAAAACGGATTTCCTTTTCCTCCACATATATTTTCCTCTCCTCATAATCAATCCGCATATTTTTCAACTGATGCTGATTTAAGATACGGCTAAGAAAAACCCCTCTTTTTTTATCCTCATTCAGCCGATACAGCCCGGGGCGGCGCCCCTTTGCTGCTCTTTATATGCTTTCCCACAATTTCCGATACATCCGAAATTGTCATAAACGCAGTATAATCATCCTTTTCCAGTATCCGCCGCAGCATACTCAGCTCCATACGTGTGATCACACAGTAGAGAACTTCCTTTTTCCCAGAAAGCAGTCCCTCCCCCGGCATAATGGTCACCGTTCTTCCAAGAACCTGATAAATATCATCGGCTATCAGCTGTCCCTGGTTGGTGATAATAATGACTGCTTTTCCCTGATCCATACCGGTATTAATAAAGTCAACCACCTTGGATACTATAAAATATGTCAGCAGACTATACATGGCGTGGTTCAGCCCGAAAAGAAGTCCCGCCATAGAGTATATGATCACGTTAAAACACAATACCACCTGGCCCACCGAAAAATTAGATTTCTTACTTACTAGAATCGCAACCGTCTCTGTTCCGTCCAGACAGCCGCCGTTTCGGATAATCAGTCCCACACCGCATCCTAAAATAATGCCCCCAAAAACAACCGCCAGCAGTTCGTCGTCTGTCACTGTAAATTCCAGACACTCAAATAGCGATAATGATGCAGAAAAGACAGCCATTGCAGCTATAGTACGCAGCCAGAACTCTTTTCCCAGACTTCTCCCCCCGACAATCACAAAAGGCAGATTCAGGACAATGGTCAAAGCTCCCAGGGGGAATTTTGTCAGCGAATTGATAATCATACTGACTCCCACGATACCGCCATCCAGAATCATCACCGGCACCAATATCTTTTCCAGCGCAAATGCCGCAATTACAGCCCCTAACATCAATAAAAATGTTTTCAAAATGGTCTGTTTCATATATGCTCACTCCTGATTTTTTTTAAAAATTAAGCCAGTTACATTATGTATGCCAATCTCCCCAGGAGGTCTGCCGTCCTGATTGTGGATATAGCGGATAATGATACTTTTGCAATATGCTTCCCCATTGCTTTGTCTATGCGAAGTATTTACAAAATAACATTGAAAGCGTGTAAAATGGCCGGCTAAAGTCAGGTAAAACGCAGATAATCCGCCACATATTTTTCTCTGTCTCCGTCCATGACACTGCCTGAAATTTTCATCGATTTCCTGATAAACAACTGCTGGTGCACGCTCCAAATCGCATACATCCTGACCGGTATATTCCCCTTTATGCTCCACCAATGAAGTAATCTTCTCAACATGGACCGGAATTTCCAGAGCGTTATCTTTTATGTAAATTTCCAACGCAATCACTGCAAATATTAGCCAAATATTAAAATACGCGTTTCGTCTTATTATTTTCATCAAAACAGCCTCCATAAGCCGGAACATCCATTTATCATATTATACAATAGCAAATTCATGCCCGATTTGCAAGAAAGCAGTTTTGATTATTATGGGGAGCCGCAGACAGTAAGAAATGCTGTAAACCAAGGGTTGACAAAGAAACCACCCTTCTGTTATACTAGAGCGTGTTTGAAAAACCATATGAAAATGCCGAGACAGGGAGGAGTATGCATCTGTCGATATCACAGAGAGAAGATGGCTGGTGGAAATCTTCATGGAGAGGATGCAGAAAGTAGCCCTTGAGCAGTAAGGCCCAACGAGAAGGAATCTATATAATGATAAGTGTTGTCTCTTCTTCAGTAGGTTTTAACGGTCATCCCCCGTTATCGGGATACAGTATCGATTTGTATCAGGCTTCATTGTATCACATTGGGTGCCGCTGTGTATAAGTCCGTACTGATTGAGTGCAGAGAATACATTCTTTGAATTTAGGTGGTACCACGGATATCTATTCGCCCTAAGCCAAACGCGGCTTAGGGCTTTTTGGATTTAAAGGAGGACATTGTATGAACCAAATCAAAGGAACCGATTTACTTGTAAAAGCATTGAAAGAAGAAGGGGTAGACCTTCTGTTTGGCTACCCCGGCGGACAGGCCATCGATTTATTTAATTCCCTTTACGGACAAAACGATATTGAGGTGGTTCTGCCCCGCCACGAACAGGCATTGGTCCACGCGGCGGACGGTTATGCCCGTTCCACCGGAAAAGTGGGAGTGTGTATGGTAACCAGCGGCCCGGGGGCCACCAATCTGGTGACTGGCATTGCCACTGCCAATTATGACAGTGTGCCCCTGGTGTGCATCACCGGACAGGTGCCCACCAATCTCATTGGGAACGATGCCTTTCAGGAAGTGGACATTGTGGGAATCACCCGCAGTATCTGCAAACACTCTGTCACAGTCAGAGACAGGGAAGATCTGGGAAGAATCATCAAAGAAGCTTTCTACATCGCCCGTACCGGAAAACCGGGGCCTGTGGTAATAGATATTCCCAAGGATATCCAGCAGGCTTATGGCTCCGATGAATACCCTTCCCAGGTAAATATCCGCAGCTACAAACCCAGCACCGGAGTCCATGAAGGCCAGCTGAAAAAGGCTGTGAAAATATTAAACGCCTCCAAACGCCCGGTATTCCTCCTGGGCGGAGGGGTAAAGATTGCCCATGCCCAGGAGGCTATGACCAAACTGGCCCAGCAGACCCAGGTTCCTGTAATCACCACCATCATGGGCAAAGGCGCCATTCCCACCGACCACCCGTTGTATGTGGGCAACATTGGAATCCACGGGAATTATGCTTCCAATACGGCCATCAGCCAGTGCGATGTATTGTTTTCCATCGGCACCCGGTTCAATGACAGAATCACCGGCAAAATCAGCGAATTTGCCAAAAATGCATCCATCATCCACATTGACATCGACACGGCGTCAATCTCCAGAAACATTGTGGTAGATATCCCCATTGTGGCGGATGCCAATGTGGCCATCACAAAGATGCTGGAATACACAAAGCCGCTGGATACCAAAGACTGGCTGGCTTCCATCCAGACATGGAAAGACAGCTATCCCATTCAGATGAACCGCTATCCAGGGCTGAACCCTGAGAAAATCATCTGCCAAATCAATGACATGTTCCCAGACGCCATCGTATCTACTGATGTGGGACAAAACCAGCTGTGGGCCACTCAGTTTTTGTCCCTTTCCGGAAAGAAACAGCTTCTCACTTCCGGCGGTCTGGGCACCATGGGTTACGGTCTCCCCGCCGCCATTGGCGCCAAACTGGGCAATCCCTCCCAGCCGGTCATCGCCATTTCCGGCGACGGGGGATTCCAGATGAATCTCCAGGAGCTGGCTACTGCCATCTGCATGGAGCTCCCGGTGATCATCTGCATTCTGAACAATTCCTGGCTGGGGAATGTGCGCCAGTGGCAGGAAATGTTCTTTGACAAACGTTATTCCGCCACCTGCCTGCGCTACCGCAGAGGCTGCATCCACGACTGCAAAAACCCGGACAAATGCTGCCCGCCCTACACCCCGGATTTTGTAAAACTGGCAGAAAGCTACGGCGCCCTGGGCATCCGGGTAGAACGAGAAGAAGACCTAAAAGCCGCCTTTGCCGCAGCCGGGAAAGAGACCAAGCGGCCCACTGTCATTGAGTTTCTCATTGAACCAGAAGCAAACGTATCACCGATGGTACCCACAGGAAAACCATTAAGTGAAATGGTAATGGATTGTTAGGAGGACAAAGATTATGAAAAAACGTTGGATTTCCCTGTTTGTGGAAAATGAAGTGGGTGTGTTGGCCAAAATCGCCGGCCTTTTTTCCGGAAAATCGTATAATCTCCAGTCTCTCACTGTGGGAGAGACTGAGGACCCTACCGTTTCCCGCATGACCATCAGCCTAATCGGCGATGATGTGACATTTGAACAGATCAAAAAACAGTTAAACCGCAGTGTGGGCATTATCAAAGTCATTGATTTTACCGACACGCCCATACACATGAAAGAAATTTTATTTATTAAAGTAAAAGGCTGTTCCCACGTGGAAAAAGAAGAAGTCTTCCGCATCGCCCAGGTATTCGGCATACAGGTGACGGATTACGGAAAGAACAGCATCCTGCTGGAATCCACCCAGACTGAGAACAGAAACAACGACGTCATCCATCTTCTGAACCAGAGTTTCAGTGGACGGCTGGAAGTGGTGCGGGGAGGAAGTGTCGCCGTGGAAGCTATCAGCATCCAGGAGCGCTAGAAAGGAGCACATCTATGAAACATGCCAACGATCTGCGGCAGTTACTTGGCCAGATTGACCGTAAAAGTTATCCGGCATACAAAGATACCCGAGGAAGCTACCGCTTCCCTGGGTATATCTTAAATATCGACCATGTGCAGGGAGACCCTTTTGCGTCTCCCTCCAAGGTGAGCGTCTCTGTGTCTGGACAGGAGGCAGGGTTTCCCCCAGATACCTATGACCAGCCCCACAAACGCATTGCCCTGCAGGACCACATTCTGCGCCTGTTTTCCCGTGCCCTCAATCAGTACAGCTTCAAGGCCAGGGGATCCGGCAAAAGCGGCCTCATCAGTGTCAGCCGCTGCGGACAGGAGATTCTGGAGCGGACTGCCTGCCACATCAATGCCAAAAACGGCGATTTATTAGTCCGCATGGAAGTGGGCTTCCCCGCCGACGGCCGCCGCATCAATTCCGGAGAGCTGATCAAAATCCTGTTTGATTTCCTGCCAAAATGCATCCCCTCCAGCCTGTTTTACAAACACCTGGACTCTAAAAAAGTCCAGAAAGTAAAAGAGCTCAGCGAAGACCAGCATTACATCCGCCAGCAGCTTTCCCAGCGGCATCTGACTGCTTTTGTGGCAAACGGAACCATCCTGCCCAGGGAGAGCGGCGTTTCCGCCCGGCCTATGAAGAATGCAGTGCCCTTCCAGTCCCCAGACTCCCTCAAGATCACCCTGGATCTGCCGAACCACGGTCCCATTTCCGGCATGGGAATCCCCCAGGGAATCACCCTGATTGTGGGGGGCGGCTATCACGGGAAATCCACACTGCTCAAAGCTCTGGAACTGGGGGTTTATAACCATATCGCCGGAGACGGCAGAGAGTATACAGCCACAGACATCACCGCTGTGAAAATCCGGGCAGAGGATGGCCGCAGCATCAAGAAAGCAGATATCTCCATGTTCATCAACAATCTGCCCAACAACAGGGACACCAGAGCCTTCTCCACAGAAGACGCCAGCGGAAGTACCTCCCAGGCCGCCAATGTGGTGGAGAGCATGGAGGCAGGCACCCGGCTGTTCCTTATCGACGAGGATACCTGCGCCACCAACTTCATGGTGAGAGATGACCTGATGCAGCGGGTGGTCCACCGGAATCAGGAACCTATCACCCCCTTCATCGAACGGGTGCGCCAGATCTACCTGGAACAGGGAATCTCCTCCGTGATCGTGGCGGGGAGCTCTGGGTCTTATTTCCACGTGGCAGATACCATTTTGCAGATGAATCAGTAAAAACCTTACGATATTACTGAGCTGGCTAAGAAGGAAGCCCAGGCATTTCCTCTCACCTGTGAGGATCCGCCGCCAGCCGCGCCGCCCCACAGCGTCCGCTGTCCCCGCCAGGGAGCCTCATTCAAAAAAAGTGACCGGATTAAGCTGAAAACTATGGGAAAAGACGCATTCTCCATCAACAAGGAGACTGTAGACCTGCGCTATGTGGAACAGCTGGTGGACAGTGAACAGACCACTGCGCTGGCCTATCTGCTGAAATATATGGAGCTTCACTGTTTTAATGGACGTACAGAATTAAAAGATATCATTCAGAAACTGTCTGATCAGATTCAGGAGAAAGGGTTAATCTCTATCAACGAGGGAGCCTATTTATCCTCCAACCTGGCCATGCCCCGGCCGCAGGAAATCTATGCCTGCGTGAACCGTTACCGGGAGCTTATGCTGTAAAAAAGGAAAAAGCCGCCACACTGCCCCGTGACGGCTTTTTCCTTATTGTAACAGCTCCGCCAATGTCTCCATCAGCACATTCACATCCACCGGCTTGGCCACATGTGCGTTCATCCCTGCTGCAAAGGCCATCTGTCTGTCCTCCTCAAAGGCATTGGCCGTCATGGCGATGATGGGTATCCCTGCGATTTCCTCATTCTCCAAACTGCGGATTCTCCGTGACGCCTCACAGCCGTCCATGATGGGCATCTGAATGTCCATCAAAACCGCATCAAACCGCCCGGCCTCAGGTCCTGCCATAACCTCTACCGCATATGACCCATCTTCCACTGATTCCACTATGAAGCCTGCATCTTCCAGTATCTCCTCTGCAATCTCCCGGTTCAGCTCATTGTCTTCCACCAGCAGCAGCCGTTTCCCCTCAAAGACTTCCTGGTTCTTCTGCGCCGCATCTTCTTTTTCCTCAATCCTTGGCTTCTCTCCCATCACTTCCAGGAGTGTGTCCCTTAACATAATGAAAAACACCGGTTTCGTACAGAAGCCTGACACGCCTGCCTCTTTTGCCTCATTCTCAATATGTACCCAGTCATATGCAGTAAGCACAATAATCCTGGCATTTTCCCCCACAGCTTCCCGAATCTGCCTGGCCACATCAATTCCGCCCAGATCCGGCAGTTTCCAGTCAATCAGGAAAAATTCATACCCATCTTTTCTATCCAAGGCAACTTTTGCATGGAGAACCGCTTCTTTGCCGCTCAGCGTCCACTCAGGCCGCATGCCCAGCTCCAACAGCATCTTTGTGACTCCTTCACAGACTTGAAAGTCATCATCAACCACAAGGACACGGGAATTTTTCAGTTCTGGAATTACCCGATGTCTGTCCTCTGATTTCATCAGGGGAAACGTCAGTGTAACCACAAATTCCGTCCCCTGGCCAGGGCTGGAATGAACTTCTATGGTCCCTCCCATCATATCAATGATATTTTTCGTAATGGCCATTCCAAGACCGGTTCCCTGAATACTGCTCACTGTTGAGGTATTTTCCCGTTCAAAAGGTTCAAAGACCTTTTTCACAAATTCCGGTGACATTCCTATTCCCGTATCTCTCACCCGGATTTCATATGTACCATGGCCCTCAGGGGCATCCTTTTTCTGCTTAAGCGTGATAAAGAGCTTCCCTCCAGCCGGTGTAAATTTCAGAGCATTGCTGATTAGATTCAGCAGGACCTGATTCAGACGCAGTTTATCACAATATACATTTTCATCCCGGACGTCGTTCACGGACATCTGCAGTTCCATGTTCTTTTCCTGAACCTGCCCCTGTATAATGGTGTTTAAATCCTGCAGTGTCTCGGGCAGACTGCACTCTTTCACCTCAATGGCCATTTTTCCCGATTCTATGCGGCTCATATCCAGCACATCATTGATCAAGCTGAGCAGGTGCTGGCTGGATGCCATAATCTTTGTCAGATAATTCTCCATCTGTTCCAGATTGTCCAGATTTTTAAGCGCCAATCCTGTAAACCCGATAATGGCGTTCATGGGAGTCCGGATATCGTGGCTCATATTAAAAAGAAACGTGCTCTTTGCCCGGCTGGCCTCTTCCATTTTAACCATTTCCAGACGTATTTTCTCATTTGCCCGCAGCCGCATCACGAACGCGGCAAACACAGCTGACATGGACACAATCAACACCACCATCACAATACGGCTGTTGGACAAAATACGGTTCGTGATGGGACTGATCCGGTTATCCACCAAATCCTCACTGATGAGCATTGTCACATACCAGTCGGTATTATTCACAGGTTCATAATAGATATAATCCCTGTGGTCATTGTGATAAAATTCTGAAAATCCGGCAATCCCTCTGGTAAAGTCGTTTCTCATCCCGTCCAGAGAGTACTCCTTAAAAAAAGAAGTATATTCTTTCAACACCGTAAATAAATTACTGCCTTCTGACAAATCCCGCATCTCCAGGGATTTCAGCATATAGGTGCCGTCTCTTTTCAACAGATTGCAATGTGTCTGATTCTCAATGGTCTGCACCACCATCACGCTGTCTACAGCAACCCCTGCAAAACAGGAGACCATTCTTTCTCCGCCCACCGTGATATCCGCATCATTAACCGCGATCACAATTACTGATTCCTGCCCTGGCAGAGTGCCGGCCGCCACAGCCTCCCGGGAACCCTCTGCAGTCTTGCGCAGTGCGGCATAATCACTCTTTGAAAGTGTCTCCCCTGCTGTGTACATCTCTCCTTGTTCATCTGCCACCGCCAGGAACTCAAATTCATAGGTGGACTGGATATCAGCCAGCCTCTTTCTTAAGAAATCACTGCTTGATATTTTCTCTCTCTGCATATGATAAACAACTTTCTGCAGTTCCCCAGCTTTTTGTTCCAGGCTGTTAGATATGGCCTCAGAACTGCGCCGGGCCATCTCTTTCAGATAAAAACGGCTCAGTGAATCTATGGCATCCTCTGTAGCCCTTCGGGCAGAATTCACAAACCACCAGTTGGAAATAAGCAGCACTGCCGCTACAAAAATCATCCCCGCCATCATCCCCAGCAGGACTGTTTTGTTTTTATTATCTTTGCATTTTTTTCTTTCTGCTTCCTCACATATTGCAGCCATCCAATCGCCTCCAGTACACTTCTGCTATTCATCTTACCACGAAAGATAAATCATATCAAGAACACTGCCGGCAAAAAACAGCCGGATACAAATCTCCGGCTGTTTTTCCCCAGTTACACGATTTTATTCTGCCTTACCATCACTGCCGCACACACAAATCCGCTTCTTTACCTGTTCTTTCACCGCAGGGATACCCACTTTTCCAAATGCCTTAGGGTCATAAGTTTCCGGTTTCTCTTTCAGGAGTTTTTTCACCGCATCCGTATATGCAGCCCTGAGTTCTGTTGCAAAATTCACTTTGCACATTCCCCGCTCCACACACTCCCGCACATCCTCATCGCTCAGTCCGGAAGAACCGTGAAGCACCAGAGGCACAGATACCACTTTTTTAATCTCAGTAATCCGCTCTTTATCCAGAACCGGAGTTCCCTCATAAAAGCCATGTGCCGTCCCGATGGCCACAGCCAGGGAGTCCACCTGGGTCTGCTCCACAAATTCCTTTGCCTCCATAGGATCTGTGTTGGTATCCGCTTCGGCCTCGTGGTCGTCTTCTTTTCCGCCCACTTTTCCCAGTTCTGCTTCCACTGGAAGTCCTTTTGCGTGAGCCGCTTCCACCACTTTCTTTGTGACAGATACGTTTCCTGCAAAATCCTCTTTGGAACCGTCGATCATCACAGAAGTATAACCGTTTTCCATACACTGGCAGGCCAGTTCATAGCTGTCACCGTGGTCCAGATGCAGGCAGACCGGTACACTTGCTTTTTTGGCCTCTGCCGCAACAATAGCCGCAAAAGTCTCCACAGTCCCGTATTTTACTGTGGACGGAGTGGTCTGAAGCATCACAGGGGCACGCAGTTCTTCCGCGGCCCCAATCACCGCTTTTACCATCTCCATGTTTTCCACATTAAAAGCTCCTACCGCATATCTGCCTGCCTGGGCATTTTTCAACATTTCTTTCGATGTTACAAGTGGCATATCTCTATTCCTCCTTACGCTTCACTGTCAATCAGTATCTTCCCTTTTACCGCACCCGGTGTTTTATATAAAGCAAACGCCTCTGCAATCTGGCTCAAAGGTATCTTTTTAAAAATAAATGATTCGTCAAACTTCAGAGCTCCTGTTTTGAAATAATGGGAGGTCAGTTCCCATTCATGGCCAGGGAACGGCGCGCTGTAAGACATCCAGGAACCTGTCAGCGTAAATTCCTTCCGATTCATTTTCTCCCACTCATCCACAGTAAAGCTCAGCTCCCTGGTTGGTGTCCCCACAAAGCACACACCGGCTTTATTGGCCGCCAGGTCGAAGGCCATTTTCATGGTAATGGTGTTTCCCGCCGTCTCATACACATAGTCAAACCCTTTCCCGCCGGTTAATGCCGCCGCCTGCTCCATAAAATCTGCATCCAGCGTGTTAATCCCCGCCGAAGCTCCCAGCCGTCCGGCCAGCTCCAGCCTCTCCGGAGCAATATCAAACACCACCACCTGGCTGGCTCCGAATATCTTCGCCCACTGCATTACGAACATGCCGATGGTTCCCCCGCCCAGGACAGCCACTGTCTTTCCCCCGGTATATCCGGTCCGCTCCAGGCCGTGCAGAGCCACTGTGGCAGGCTCGAAAAACGCCCCCTGTTCAAAGGTCACTTCATCGGAAAACTTCACCGCATTTAACTCCGGCACTGCCACGTATTCTGCAAAACTGCCAAATTCACGGGAACCGATAAAGCTGTAATGCCTGCACAGAGAATAATTTCCCTTCTGACAGTCCTCACACTCCATACAGGGCACCAAAGGAACTCCTGCCGCCCGGTCCCCCGGCTGCAGACGGGTAACCCCTGCTCCCACTGCCTCTACCGTCCCTGAAAACTCATGCCCCAGCACATTGGGGAAAAAGTGGCACGCATCCCCATTGACCCTGGGCACATCGGAACCACAAATCCCCGTATATTTTACTTTGATGAGCACCTGTTTCTCTTTGGGCACTGGTTTTTCAATGTCCTCATAGCGGATATCATCCCGTGCATGTACAACTCCTGCTTTCATTGACTTCCTCCTGTTTTCTTCATAAGCGCCTTCAAACTGTCATAGAGTTCCAGATACATTCCATAATATTTTTTATATGTTTCATGGGCTTTGGGGTCCGGCTCATGGATTCTGGAGATCTTCACCGTCTGCTCCACCGCCTCCTCAAAACTGTTATAGACTCCCGTTCCCACACCGGCCAGAATAGCCGCCCCCAGCGGAGTGGCCGTGTCTGAGGACGGAACCACAATGCGCTTCCCGGTTACATCCGCTTTAATCTGGGTCCAGAGCAGAGAATTGGCCGAGCCGCCCACAGCCCGCAGCTCCTCCACATAAGCCCCCGCCTTCTCCGCAACTTGAAGATTATGATTCAGGGCATAGGCAACTCCCTCCATAGCCGCACGGACAAAATGCCCTTTGGTTTTGGAAAAATCCATGCCATAGTATACGCCTTTCGCATCGTCATCCCAGATGGGGCTTCTCTCCCCAGCCATATAGGGAAGAAATATCAAACCGTCACTGCCCGCAGGGATTTTCTCTGCAATATCATTCAGCTGTTCCAGAGATGACCTGCCAAGCTTTTCCTGCATCTCCCGCTCGTAGTCTGCAAATTCTTTCTCAAACCACCGCATCACGCTGCCGCCGCCTGTGGTGCCTCCCTGCAGCAGCCATCTGCCCGGAACCACATGATAGCTGAGAATCAGACGGGGATCTGCTGTGTAATCCTTTAGGCAGATACTCATGCCTCCCGCCTGGCCGCCCTGCTCCTGGGTCTCTCCCGTGTCCAGCACACCGGCTCCCAATGTGCCGCAGGCCGCGTCCAGCCCTCCCGCTGCCACTGGGGTGCCCTCCATCAGCCCAGTAAGTCCGGCCGCTTCTTTCGTCACAGTTCCCACAATTTCATGGCAGGGGAAAATATCCGGCAGAAAATCAGCGGGAATCCCCAGTTTCTCCCGCATCTGTTCATCCCAGCACCCCCGCCGCATATCGAAACAGTGGAGTGCATACCCCTGGGATATATCCTGCGAAATCCTGCCTGTCAGACAATATACCAGATAACTGTTGCACTGGAGAATCTTGTAAATTTTTCTGTATACTTCCGGCATTTCCTCCTGATACCAGAGAACCTTCCCTGTGGTATAAAAAGGCTGAAGGGGATTGCCGCTCACCTGGAAAACCGCATCTTCGCCGCATTCCCTGCGGACCCGGCTGCAGATTTCGTTTGCCCGGGTGTCCATCCAGAGAGGAGTCCTGGCCAGCACATCCCCCTTTTTGTCCACTGCCACAGCCGCCCAGCTCATACCGTCCACACCGATTCCCTTCACATCCTGGGGACGAATACCATTCTCCTGAATCAGCTGTCTTGTCACCTGACATACTGCTTTCCACCAGTCCCGGGGGTCCTGTTCTGCCCACCCCGGCCTGGGATGGTATATCGGATATTTCCCAGTACCTGAAGCCGCCACTGTCCCGTCTTTTTGGAAAAAAGCAATTTTACAGGAACTTGTCCCTATGTCAATTCCCAATAACAGTTCCATACACGCCTCCCTCATGTCCATTTGTACTCAGTATATCAAAAAATCCCAGTATTTTCTACTGGGATTTTTTAGAGCATATTTTAATTGGACTGTTTTCTTTTCTGAATACAATCGAATCCAACGGCCAGGGCCAGTACCACACCCATAACAATGTTCTGTACATAGGAGTTAATATTCATAAGCACCATACCGTTTTTCAGTGCGCCGATGATAAATGTACCTGCCACAACGCCGGACATTTTTCCGTAACCGCCGGTTACAGACACGCCGCCCAATACTACACAGGTGATCACGTCAAATTCATATCCGTCACCGGCATTTGCCATACCGGAATTGGTACGGGACAGGATAACCAGTCCTGCCAGTCCTGCGAAAAATCCTGACAGTGCAAACACCAGATATTTAATTCTGTTTACACGGATTCCGGATAATTTAGCAGCCTCCACGTTACCTCCAACCGCATAGAAATAACGTCCGAAATATGTCTTATTCAGGATAAAGGAACCTACCGCGAAACAGATCGCCATAATGATAACAGGAACCGGAATAATCCACACATATGCCTGGCCGATTACTTTAAAGCTCTCTGTAAATCCGTTGATGGGCAGACCGCCGCAGATGATATATGTAAGTCCCAAAAATGATGTCTGTGTGGCAAATGTGGCAATCAATGCCGGAATGCCGATGGTAGATACCATAAAACCGTTCAATACGCCGATTAATGTGGCAATCGCCAGAGTAAGGATGATGGCAACTACCATGGGCATCCCCATATTAACCATAAAATAAGCACAGATAATATTTACAAACGATATAATAGTACCGGTTGACAGGTCAATATCTCCCAGCAGAATTACAAACGTCATACCTATGGATGCAATCCCGTAAAAGGATACCTGACGAATCATCGTAAACAGATTGGTTGGATTGATAAATCTGGGGTTCGCAATTGTAAATGCAATTACCAGGACTAAAAACACAACCCAAATCGCTTTATCTTTTAACTGATATGCTAGTTTATTCTCTTTCATAATGGCCTAACCCTCCTCAATATTTGCCGCAGATGCGTATGCCATGATGGTCTCCTGGCTGAATTCATCTTTCTGCAGTTCGCCGGTCAGATTCCCTTCTGCCAGCACTATAATCCTGTCAGACATGCCCATCAGTTCTTCCATCTCAGAAGAAATCATCAGAATAGACTTGCCTTCCTTTTCCACCAGATCATTCATCAGTTTGTAAATCTCATACTTGGCGCCGATGTCGATACCTCTGGTTGGCTCGTCAAAGATGATCAGCTCCGAATCTGCCGCCAGCCATCTTCCAAGAATTACTTTCTGCTGATTACCACCGCTTAAGTTTTTCACAAGCTGATTCAGCGTCGGGGTTTTGATCGCCATGTTGTCCCGATACTTCTCGGCAATTTCCATCTCACGTTTGGAATTGATTACACTTAACGTGGAATTTCTCTCATAAATAGGCATATTGATATTATTTTTAATGGATATGCCCAGCATAGCGCCATGGCGCTTCCTGTCCTCAGGCACCAGGGCTATCCCCAAATCTATTGCTTCCCTTGGGCTTTTCGGGTTGATTTCTTTTCCTTTAAATATCATCTGTCCGGACTGCTTTGCCGCCGCCCCGAAGATCATCTCTGCAAGTTCTGTACGCCCTGCGCCCACCAGTCCGCCTAAGCCAAGAATCTCACCTTTATGGAGTTTCAGGTTGATATCTTTATCCCCATTTCCAGTGACATTTTTCAGCTCCAGCATCACTTCATTTTTATCAATGCAGTCTTCTCTGGGCGGATAAGTCTCTGTCAGCTCACGTCCTACCATAAGCTGAATCAGTTCCTGAACTTCGCTATTCTTTGTAATCAATGTTTTTACATATTCCCCGTCCCGCATAACCAGAATCCGGTCTGACAGACGGTAGATCTCTTCCAGTCTGTGTGATATGTAAATGATAGAAATCCCTTCTTTACGCAGTCTCTCTACCACCATAAACATACTTTCAACTTCTGCACTGGTAAGGGGTGCAGAAGGCTCATCCATAATCAATATCTTCGCATTCTGCTGAATCGCTTTCGCAATCTCAACCATCTGCTGATACCCTACAGTCAGATTTTTCATCAGGGCTTTCGGGTCAATCTTAATCCTCAGCTGCTCAAATGCCTTGGCAGCTTCTGCTTCCATCGCTTTTTTATCAACTACAATGCCTTTTCTGATAGGCCTTCCCAAAAACAGGTTCTCTGCCGCTGACAGCTCTTTTACATTATTAAATTCCTGGTATATAATCGCAATTCCATTTTCTGCGGCAAGCTGAGGTGTCATACTGTTGAATTCTTTGCCATTTACGATAATCTTTCCGGAAGTGGGGATAACTGCCCCTGAACAGCATTTAATCAGCGTAGATTTTCCGGCTCCGTTCTCTCCGATCAAAGCCAGAATCTCGCCTTTCTTCAGTTCCAATGTAACGTCTTTCAGCGCCACAACACCCGGGTATTCTTTTCTTATATGCTGTAATTGTAATACATATTCTTCGCTCATATTCTTCCCCCGTGGCCATATTTATTGCCAGAGGCGGTCTTATAACCGCCCCTGGACTGATTCTTTTCAACTTCCTGTTATTATTACATACCTGCCTGGATATCTGCAATGTTTTCTTCTGTGATCAGTGAAGTCGGTCTGTAAACTTCATGATTGTCACCGGAGAAATCATCCCCTGCCAGGATTTTTTCAAACATTTCCAGACATGCTGCTGCAGTATCTGTGCTGGAACCTTCGAAACCAACGATTGATCTTACGGCTTCATCTCCTGCTTCCAGAGAATCTAACTGCTGCGGAGTAACGTCAGTTGTGATAACACCAACATTTTCCGGAATTTTGCCTGCTCCGCCGAATTTCTGCAGAAGAGCTTCGTTTGCACCGATCATAGCGCCAGCTCCAACGCCTACGTATACGCTGCAGTCCGGATGTGCGGAAAGAGTAGTCTCAACGTTTGCCTGAGCCTCATTAGCTACCAGACCGTCAATCTCCGCTACGATTTCAAAATTGCCCTCGTCACAGTTTTCTTCCAGACCAGCCTCAATACCATTCTGTCTTTCCAGAAGAACTTTTGTTGCCGGATAACCGATTACACATACTTCAGCAGGTTCATCTGCTGTATAATGCTCATTGATAAAGTCTGCTGCTGCTTTTCCGATATCCTTTCCAAGGGCTGTATTATCCAGAACCCAGTTAGCTGTAGTGTTTTCCATGGGGTCATCCCAGCACATTACTTTGATTCCTGCATCCAATGCCTCGCCGCATACTGTTTCTACCGCTTCTGCATCAGAAGGATGAACCATGATCAGATCACAGCCTGATGTGATAAAGTTTTCGATCTGACTGATCTGTGTTGCAGAGTTGTCTTCACAGTCAATCAGTGTGTAGTCATAGCCTTTTTCTTTCAGCATTTCTTCCAGCTTGCCCATAACGCCTGCCCAGTAATCATTTTTCAGATTCTGGATGGTGATGCCGATTTTAGCGGAACCGTCTGCACTGCCGCCTTCATCGCTGTCACTTCCTGCATCACTCTTGGCCTCTGTACCGGAATCTGAGCTTCCTGTACCAGGTGTCTTAGTTGAGCATCCCACTAACATAGATGCCGCCATTGCTGCACAGAGCATTAAGCCTAAAACTTTTTTCTTCATAATTACTTGTCCTCCCTTTAATTATGATATATTTTTTTATAGCTTGGCTATTAAGCTATCGTGGATTATCAGGAGACGCCTTAATCTGCCCATAAAAATGCAGGCGCCTCATCTGGGAAACATTTAAAAAAGTAATTCGCAAAATCATTTTATAAAATCATTTTATAAATCTAATTATAGTTATAATGACTTCTCTACACAAGTGGCAATATTCCCCAAAGATTTTATAGATGTTTTATGCAATTTTTACAATTCTATTTTTCGCATCAAGCTTTTCTTATTTTTTCCGGTTTCCGTTGGAAGTTTATGCTGGGAAAGTCCAGTATCTCATCTATATATTTCTCAATCTGGAAGATTGCCGCTCCCAGGGCTGACGCTTCTATCCGATATCTGCAGGCCCGCACGTACTCTCCGGTATGCCCAAAGATATTCCGCTTGGCACATCTGGCCCGGATTCCATCCATGTAGTGTTCCATATAACTTCCCACATACCCCCCCAGCACCACATCTCCGTCAAAACACATTCTCAGATTATCCACTGCCAGTACCAGATGGTCCAGATATTCTTCCCATATACTGCGCCATTTCTGATTCCCGGCCTCCATCTCCTCAAAAAAACGCCCCAGGTTCCCGTCTGTCAAATCGGCCAGTCTCAGTGCTGAACAGTAGACATCCAGGCATCCTTTTTTGCCGCAGTAACAGACCGGGCCGTCCGGGTGGATTTCCATATGCCCAAACTCACCTGCTCTCTGGTTATCGCCCCTGTAAATTTTCCGAAAAACACTATCCTGCATGTCCAGGAGGCCCTCTGGCAGAGGGTTCTGCCTGAATACAATAGCCCCGCCCACACTGTTGCTCAGGGACAGGTAGATCATGCTTCTGGGAACATCTTTACCGGAACACTCCGCTATGACTGCCGCATTGGCATCATTGAGCATGGTGCAGGGATAGGGGATGTATTTCACAAACCGGCTGCCATCCACATGTTCCAGGTCCAGCGTATGAGAATAGGAAATATTCCCCTCCTGGTCCACAATTCCCGGAATGGACAGCCCCACCCCAGTCACTTTCTGCCGGGACACTTTGTTCTCATCAATAAACGCTTCCAGCAGGGCGCCTATTTTTCGAAAATAATTGTCACTGCAGGTAAACGGCTCCCTGATGCGTACATGCTTCAACACCTTTTCCGACAAATCGGTAATTACCAGGCTTAAATGATTGCGGGTGATATCCAGACCCGCTGCATAACAGGCGTTGCGCACAGAAGCAATGGCCTTCGCTTTCCTGCCTCCGGTGGAACGGAATTCCCCTACCTCCTGGGCTATCTGCAGTTCTTTCAGCTCCCGGATAATCTGAAGGACCGTGGGCCCGCTCATTCCCAGAGCTTCTGCAATATCCGGCATAGATGTCCTCTCCCGGCTGTTCAGATACCGGAACACCCTGTTTCGGTTCAGTCTTTTAACCTCGATACTGCTGGCCCCCTTCTTCATATCCCTTCCCCCCTTTTGCCTTTTGCTGTCCACTTCCTTCCAAAAAATATAACTGCATTTCCAATTCTTAATACTTTATTTATGTATTTAATTAAGTGTTTAGATTATAACATTGATCTCCATTACCGTCAATACTTTATATATATTTGCTGGAATTTTTCAAAAAATTCCAGCTTTCTCTATTTTACAACTGTGCTTCTTAGTCTTTTTATCGTAATTGATGCCCACCCGTCATCTTCAATAGCATTTACATATTCACTTCGCACCTCCTCATTAGGTATAAAAACTCTCTGAGTCCTTTCATCATAGGACAGATACCCAAGATGCACCAACAGGGTCAAAATATCGTCCTTGCTTTTAAACGAGGTCATATCATTTTCCTGGGTTCAGATAAATGCCCATGTTCCT
>Ga0137308_100908_pt1 | contig 37162 bp, 31 predicted proteins | sample Inofrocosms_June_FD_97181 | JGI IMG/M metagenome (GOLD analysis project Ga0137308, IMG submission 97181) | Mouse cecal microbial communities from Vienna, Austria - N-Acetylneuraminic and N-Acetylglucosamine D2O microcosms_June | ecosystem: Host-associated > Mammals > Digestive system > Large...
GCCAGGAAGGCATTTATAGCGCGCCTTTTGGACAATTTTTCACACACTCAAAGCAAAGAATACATTCTGTGCCATTCTTTCGTTTTCGAGAATTATTTGTAACATCAACTTCCATTGGACACACTTTTTTACATTTACCACAAGAAATACATTTACTTTTATCACATTTGATTCGGAGTAGCGAAAAATAACTCATGGGTTTCAGAAATATTGTGATAGGACATATGTATTTGCAAAATGCGCGATTATCCTTAAAGGCAAAAGCCAATATTATCCCAACTGCATAGTATATGATATTACCAATGATAAACGCCCAAAACATAATTCTCTCAATGTTACCAATATGAGCAAGAAATAGTACCGAAACAAATATAAGAGAAATTGCAAAGGTAATATACCTTATCCACCCAATCTTTTTTCTTGACGTTTTAGGAATCTTATATGGGAGAAAATCAAGCACCATTGCCGTCCAGCAAGCATACCCACACCAACCTCTTCCAAAAAGCAGCGGTCCAAAAATTTTTGCTACCGCATAATGAATTGTTGCAGCTTCAAACACACCTGTAAAGAGATAATACCAAAATCCCTCAATCTGCATATTCTCGCTGCAAATAAAGCCTAAATAAACCAACATATAAAGCCCGACTAAAAGCTGTGCAATTCTGCGTGCATACTTGTATTTTTTTACATAAAGAAACATACCTAAGGAAATTGATATTCCGATATAGCTAAAATTAAATAAATAGAATGTATTGTCCAGTGTCAACCATAATGTTACTGCAACAGTTTCAAATATTACCAACATACTAAGTGGTAGAAAATACTTTTTCACTTTGTTCCTCCAATCCATAAATGCTCATTTGCCTTTTTACTAATCTTTTTCACTCTTTTACTTTATTTCCACTAATTACCGTCACTTGTAAATCTTTTGCGTCAATCAAACTTTCTTGTTTACATTTCGGGCAGTAGAGAGGATAGTTTTTCAACTGTGTATCTGCTCGTATTTGTAATCTTGTTTTATTTCCGCAAATCGGACATAGTATCCATTTACTCTTCATTATTACTTTCATTTTTCAAAAAATTATTTTCCTTTTGAGCTTTCTTTATATCTCCACCTGCTTGTAGTAAAAAAGCACAACACGCATTATAGACTTTTTCTTTTGCTGTATGCCTGTCTACTTTTATAGTACCCGAAACTATCGCTACAAGAAGCCCGTGTGAATATACTATGGTATTTGTGAGATAATCTAATGTTTTATCTGTAGGTATAGAATAAAAACTTGCTATTTTAGCAATTAAATTTTGATTATTTATTGCAGAAAGAATCGTTTCAAACGTACCCATGCAATAATTGCTTCCCTCATTTAGAAAAAGATATTTAAATAAATTTGGCATATCAAAAGCAATATCGACATAAGCATTGCCTATTTCTGAAAATCCGCTAACAGCATTTTCAGATAAAGGCTTCAATTTTTTATTTGCAAAAGCTATAGCATATTCGGCAAGAGCTTTGCGAAGCCCCTCCATATTATCAAAATGCCATACTAGGGGCTGTGTAGAGCAACCAATTTCTTTGGATAAAGTTTTAATATTGACAGCAGAATACCCATCACGGATAAGCATTTGCAATGCTGTTTCCAAAATAACCGCTTTTGAAATCTGTGTTTTCCTTGCCATTTCAACACCTCATAATTTTATAATTAGATTTATATAATTTAGTTTATATTATAATCAAGAACGGATTTTTGTCAATCCCCTCGGATAAAATTTCATCTAATTTTCTTTCTTCCAGAAAACGGTATGGCGGTAAATTGTTTTATTTTGTCTAATTATTGATTTGCACTTTCACATCACCGTCTGAACGCAGATTGTTATCACCGGATATTTTGTCATTGCGCAGGATACTGTCACCATCATCAAATTGACAGCACCTTTCTCTTGCCAGGGACGGCACACCTGTCTACACTGCCGCAAAGGACATGCTATGCGCAGGGACGGCACGGAATCCGCCAAGGGAAGGACAAAATTCAAATGTCCCAAGATCAGCTTTGCCGGCGGCAAATTTTGTACCTATGACCACTTTTTGCCGGATGGTGACGAGCATTACATTGTAAATTTTCCGTTCATTGAGAATGAATATTACTATGATATTCTTCTTAGCTTTGGAGATAAGTGCGAGTGTCTTGAGCCTTTACATATCCGCGCAAAGATGAAGCAAAAAATATACGATATAGCTGCGATATATAGCAATTAACACCTCAAACAACAAAAAAGCAATCAGCAACAATAATGCTGATTGCTTTTTGCTCCATGGCATATTTGAATTTGTTGTCAGCAGCTCCGCATAGATTTTTTGTGGTCTTGTCCAAATCAGCGAAATGATTTTCCCACAGAACGGCGTCCGTTTCATTGCCATCAATGACGGCGTTGACAGCGCACAGGGCGACAACGATTTTGCCCCCCTTGCGTAACATTTTTAACGAATGGCTGGTGAGGGATACGAGCAAGAAAATCAAGGCAGTCAAGAGGTCAAAGGGTATGAGCGGGAAGCCCGTCACAAGCAAGCCCGTATGCCTGCCAAGCAGCAAATCCCCACGCCGGGAACGCTGGAATACCGCCGGACGGGAAGCACCCGCCGCTACCCCCACGGCTATGAGTGCAAATGGGCGACAAACACCGTGGCGCATATCCTTGAAAACCGGGAGTACACGGGCTGCCTTGTGAACTTCAAGACCGAGAAAGTGTCCTACAAGGTGAAGCTATCGGCAAACCGATTGGTTCACGTTCCAATTTGCAGGCACATCTAATTATTCAAGATCAAAACCCAACTCTTCATCCAGCGCAGGAAAGTGTCCACATACTGGATGGATACGGTGTGGCCCGACAATACCGGATAAAACAGAGCGAACAGGGCAAGGGCCGCCGCTGCATAGAGCCCCAGAGCAATATAATATTTTTTCTCCGAAAACATATCTTTCACCGTCAGCGCACTGTACATGATCATCAGCACCACGAAGGGCACACTGGGGAAATAGTGGTAGATAAAGGTACATCTGTCCACAAACATCCAGGGCAGGTACTGCGCCAGGTAAGCAATGCACAAAAACAGGGCAATCCGATCTTTTTGCTTAATCACCAGGTAGAGCATATAGGCGAAAGCGGGGATTCCTACCCACCACACCAGAGGATTGCCAAAGGCGCTGATTCCTTCCCGGGTCGTATCACTGATGATGCCGGAATAGTAGAAGATCGGTCGGATCATAGTGGGCCATTCATACCAGTGGGAGGAATAATAGTGGGTGGCATTCAGATTGGCATGGTAACGGAACATATACTCCTGGTTGGCTATCATCTTTGCCCACAGCTGCGTCTCCCGGCCCACAAAGGGGATATAGGACAGCAGATAAATCAGCCCGGGAATCAGCACAAAGAATACCATACAGAAGAGGATAGTCTTTATGGTGCTGCCCCGGAAAGTAGCGATAACCTTGGAGTATAAAAGCCCGTTAGGGCCCCCCGAGGGCTTCTTTAAAGCCAGCCGGTACTCCCGGTATCTGCGGTACAGCGTGAGGAAGAAGATTACAGCCAGGCCGATTCCGGCATATATACCTGTCCATTTGCAGGCGATACCCAGTCCCATGGCAATGCCGCAGGCCCCCAGAGGGACAAAGGTTTTGTACAGCGGCGTGTCATAGAAACTCAGCCTGCTATAGCGGTACATGAAATAGTACATCAGCAGGATGAAGAATGTTACAAACACGTCGATAGTGGCCAGTCTGGTCTGGGCAAAATGCATGAAGTCAAAGGCGAACAGCATGCAGGCAAAGCCCGCTGTCAGGCGATCCTGGCTGATATTGCGGGCCAGCAGGTAGATCACCGGCAGCATCAGTACACCCAGCAAGGTTCCCATGAACCTCCAGCCAAAGGGGTTCATGCCAAAGAGGAAGACGCCCACGGACATGATGATTTTGCCCAGGGGAGGATGCGTGGTTTCATAGGTGGGCAGTCCGTGGAGAAACTCATAGGCTGTCCGGGCATGATAGATCTCGTCAAAATAGGTACTGTTGCGGAAACTGATGCCGTCTGCGGGGAAGGTGTCGTTTTCATCGAACAACTCCTGATAGTCCGGCGCATTGAGAGGCATGAAAGAAACTCCTTTCGCATCGGCCAAGGCCAGTTCCATCACGGAAGCCATGTCGGAATTGCAGGTAAGCCGCAGATAGTGGCAGTCTTCAGGCAGCTGTGTGCGGTCCCAGGCGAATACGTTGGTCATGATGATTTGACCGTCCGCCCCCACCGGCCGCCAGACATCCGACTCAGCAGCCTTATATTCCAGGGTGAAGCAACGATTTTCATAATTTCCCAGATACCAGTAAAGATAGGAGGCGGTCTGATCCTCTCCGGTATATACTACCACCGTATCCCCCTGCCGCAGCAGGGTATCCGACTGGGGGGCCTTTAAGCTGCCCAGATCCCAAAAGGCCACCAGACTGTACACCGCCATAATGGTAAAGAGAATAATGGCGTCCTGGGTCAGAAAGGGCAGTTTTTCCTCGCTGGGGGCAGGCTCATAGGTAAAATGCCTGGGAGCGGTTTTTTTCCTGCGCCATTTGATCTGGAAGGGAAGCAGGAAGGTGAAGGTGGACTCCCTGTCGGATACCTGCCGGATATCGTAACGCACCAGCGTATGGTAGTAGGAGAAACCACAGATGACCATGCAGGCGGAGATGGTCAGGATCAGCGGCGCCTTTCTGTCATAGTTGCTGGGGTCATAAAAATACAATATGTAAGCGGTGTTGTACAGGTGGATAATGGTAAAACCAAAGTAGCCCTCCAGAAATTCTTTCAGGGGGCGCACCGCATAGGCGAACAGGATCAGGGCCAGAGCCGGGTACAGGTAGCGTTCGTGCATGCGGACGGAGAACAGGAACACGGAGATGATCAGGAAACTGGCGGTGGTAAAATACCGGCTTTCCTTGTTCTGTGCCCGGAAAAAGAGCATGGCGGAGAGCAGCACAATCAGCAGGAGGATAATGGTGCCCCAGGTGCGATAACTGAAAAACAGCAGCCGGGTCTCCTGTGAGATCCAGTTCAGACCGAAAAATCCCCACAGATTGAAGGCATTTACCGCCACATAGGGATAGGAACCCAGGGTGGAGGCATATTGCAGGAACACCAGATCCAGGCCAAAAGGCATACAGGCCAGAACCATAAAGCAGATCACTGTCAGCCCGGCAAACAGATTGTGGAAGAAATTCCGCCAGCTGAAATCAAACAGGATGACCCGATCTATGATGCCGTAGATCAGCACAGGGGCAAACACCAGAGTCTGGGGTTTGAGCAGCACACCAATGCCGAACACGATGTAGGCGGGGGTCATTTTGTTCTCTGTCAAAAACCAGCACATGAGCAGCACGGTCAACGTAAACACGGAATCCACCTGTCCCCAGATGGAAGAGTTCAGGATGATAGCCGGGTTCAGAAGATAAAGCCCTGTCAACATGACAATCTGCTGCGGGGGCAGTTTTTTGGATGCAATCTTGTGAAAGAGCAGGGCGGTGGCCATATCGCAGAAGATCGCCGGCAGCTTGAGTAACAGCAGGCATGGCGCCGAAAGGTACGGTATTTTAAACAGGGAAAAAAGGGCCCCGATAAAATAGAGTACATAGACGAACCCCGGAGGATAATCGGCAAATACGCCGGAGGCATAAAAATTCTTGATTCCCCCTTCAAAAGCCAAATTGGCCCAGCCTGCAAAGCAGGCGGTGTCGGAGGCAAAGCCCTCGGAACTACCGGCCAAGATGCAGCGCAGCAAAAAAGCGCCTGCCAGTAGAATCAGGAAGATTTTCCTGGGATCATAGGTGGGCTTTTTGTCCATCCGATATATAAAATAATACATCATAACCAAAAACAGGATTGAAACTATATGAATCGGCAACATATGGCAATTTCCCCTCTCAGTGTGCATAGTAATAGTCTGTTGATGACAGGTGCTTTTGAATATATGGACAATTATAACAAATAACTTGTCCGATATCAAATAGAAGATGACAGATCTGTAAAATTGTGCTATACTTTTTATAAAAGCAACCATGGGAGGGGGGAGATGCCGTTGAAAAAGGACACTGTAAAAATACTACAGTATGTAGCGGGCATTCTGGTTTTGGCGGCGTTCGTTGTGTTTTCCGGCTATAAGCTGGTGACATCCATCATTTCTGACAAGCGGGCCGAGGAAGAACACCAGCGCCTGCTGGATACGGTGGTTGCCGAGCAGTCCCAGGTTCCCACAGCGGAGACGAATGAAAACGGCGAGACCATAGATACTCTTCCCCCTCAGTATCCGCCGCTGGCTATCGACATGGATACTCTGAAAGAGATGAACGGCGATTTCCGGGGATGGTTCTACTTTCCCGCAGTGGAGGTCAGTTATCCTGTGGTACAAGGGGAGGATAATGAGTATTATCTGAAGCATTCCTTTGAAGATGAGAAGAGCAATTCAGGCAGCATTTTCATGGACTGTGGCGCATCTCCCGATTGGAGCGACAGGAACACGTTTGTGTTCGGCCACAACATGAGGGATGGCAGCATGTTCGGGACATTTAAAAAACTGGTGGATGACTCTTCTCTGCTGGATGCTAACCCCCGCTTCTATATATATACCGAAGACAAGGTTTATACATACGAGATCTTTTCCTATTATATGGCTCGTAAGGACAGCAACAGGTATATGGTGTTCTCGTCGGATGAGAACTATGACAAATATACCGGCTGGGCGGTGGAAAATTCTAACTATGCATTTGATGTGGATTTGTCAGGGCGACCTAATATTGTATCCCTGTCCACCTGTTACGGCTCGGCTGGAACTTCCAGAAGGCTTCTGATCCATGGAGTATTAACTTTGACGGAGCCATATGGCATAAATTAATTATTTTGTAATATTTTTGAACCTTTTATACAAAAGGAAGCGTCTTAATATATGAAATGTAGTCCGTAGGTATCAGGAAGTGTCAAAGAGGAAAAAAGAACATGAAAATCATGAGAATGAGGGAAAAAGTAAGCAAATTTGTGGTGGTGACTATGGCTTCGGCATTAGTCATCAGCAGTATGTTTACAGACAGGGGGATTTCCACCCATGCAAATGAAACGGCGGATCCCAATGTGCCGGAACTGGAAAGTGTTTCCGGCGGGGACTATGTGGTGGCTATTGCCGCCGAGCCGCTCCCTCTATATAATTATGTCGCTCCCACGGATAATTTCGCCAAACCTGATTTGGCCAATCCCTTCCTATATTCGATCTATGCGAATACGATGTCGAGAAGCGACCATGTGGAAGGCAATGTGGCGATTGGATCGCTGCCGGGATGGCTGAATATATGGGGGAGCAGTAATGCCACTGGAGACAGCGGAGTGAGTTATATCGGCGATCTGTCCACAGGCGCTTTCCTGTGTAACGCAAGGGGAACCAGTTATGTCGTAATACCTGAAACCAATGCGGACGGAACTTCCAACAAGCTGGAAGTGGCGGAAGGACAGGGATACAGACTGCATAAAATCAATGCCGAGAATGTAGAGGTTGGCAGCTTTATCACGGACAATCTCCTAAAGGGCTTTGCATACCAGAATGATATCAAGAGCACCATTGCGAATACTATTTCATCGAAGGCATCCTGGGCCAGAGAATTGTACAGCCTTCCGGATATGGATACGGGTTCGGCATATGTGTTGAATATCACCGCCGAGACATTATGGGCGAATTTTACTCAGGGTGAGAATTATGAGAGCAAGATTGTCACGGCGGCAGACGCCGGTGGAAAGACCGTGATAATCAATATTCTGGACAGTGGCGAGGTGACCATCCCCCAGATGAATGCGAATGGCGCATCGGACGGATCGGAGTATGCCGCCTGGGCAGGGAGAGTTCTCTGGAACTTTGGCAATGCGAGCAAGGTAAATACGTCTAGAGTCTGGGGGTATATTTTGGCACCCGGCGCAACAGTTGCAAACGGAAACAACATTATTGGCGGCGTGATTGCCAATGATTTTCAGCAGAGCGGCGAAGTGCATCAGGTTAATTGGAGCGGGGTGATACCGACACCGCCCACACCGACAGACCCGCCGATAACACCGGACCCTACGGACCCTCCGACACAGACAGAGCCACCGCAGTCGACAGAGACTCCGACAGAACCGACGGCAACACCGGAACCTGATACAACACCGAATCCGGAAGAGACACCGGGACCTGACACAACGCCGGAGCCGGAAGAGACACCGGGACCTAACACAACACCGGATCCGGAAGAGACACCGGGACCTGATACAACACCGAATCCGGAAGAGACCCCGGGACCTGATACAACACCGAATCCGGAAGAGACGCCGGGACCGAATACAACACCGAATCCGGAAGAGACACCGGGACCGAATACAACACCGAATCCGGAGGAGACACCGGGACCTGATACAACACCGAATCCGGAAGAGACGCCGGGGCCTGAAACACCATCGGATCCGGAAGAGACACCGGGGCCTGAAACACCATCGGATCCGGAAGAGACACCGGGGCCGACGGAGCCTACGCCGCCCCCTGCAGATCCTACACCGCCTCCGTCGGTGACGATGCCGCCCCAGGTAACGGATCCACCGGTAATTCCGGATGATCCGACAGTGCCTGAAATTGATACACCGACCCCGACCGTACTACTGCCTACGGAAACACCTGTGGTTAACGGTATGCGGAGAACACGAACCGTTCGGATTGAGGATGATGAGATTCCACTGTCTGACGCAATGGTTCTGGGAGCAAGGAGACGCCCCCAGACCGGCGACGAGTCTGATGCATGGACGATGATGTTCTTGGCATCCCTCTCCGCGCTGGCAGCATGGATTTTAAAAGGTTTCAAGAAATAGAATTTCTAAAAGGAGTGAGGCTGATGAAAAAGAGATTGTTAGCAACTGCATTGGCAATGGTAATGGGAATCAGCATAATGGCATGTGGAATGGAAACGCCGGAGATGTCTGCCGCAACCCGTGAGGTGCCACCCAAGGATGAAGGAATTACCTATATTGATGATGAGGCCATCGCCTTGGCAGGCTCCGTGAGATCTGCCGAGATGACAGAGGCAGAGCAGCTGAGAGCAGATGAACTCAGGGCCATAGCGGTTTCCACATTTGATCTTGTCAATGCGGAGAGAGCCGCCAGAGGGCTTTCGGCTTTTACCTGGGATGCCAGTCTGGAGTTGTGTGCGCAGATTCGCGCCACCGAGAGCGCAAGCAGTTTTTCCCATACAAGACCCAATGGTATGGATTACTACACTGTGAACAGTGATTTGATGTGGGCGGAGAATCTGGCAAAGGGCTATGCCGATGCCAGCAGCCTGGTAGCAGGATGGATGAACTCTCCCACACATGCCGCCAATATTCTGGACGGTGAACTGGCTACCTGCAGCATTGCGGTATATGAGGTCGATGGTACGCTGTATTTTGCACAGGAATTTGGCTATTGAGCAATGTAAACTCTTATTCTAATAAAAACTGGGGATACTAAAGGTATCTCCAGTTTTTATATGGATGGTCGTTTGACGAATCGGGTAGATGGAGGTTAAGGCGATATGAGAATCGGTATGGGGTATGATGTGCATCGGCTGGTGGAGGATCGGAAGCTGATCCTGGGAGGGGTGGAGATCCCCTGTGAGAAAGGGCTGCTGGGACATTCGGATGCGGATGTGCTTCTGCATGCCATTATGGATGCTTTGCTGGGGGCGGCGGCGCTGGGGGACATTGGAAAGCATTTTCCCGACACTGACCCGGCATATAAGGGAATATCCTCGTTGGAACTTTTGGGAAAAGTGGGAGAACTGCTGGAGGAACAGAGTTTTCTTATAGAAAATATTGATGCCACCATCATAGCCCAGGCTCCCAAAATGCGTCCCTATATAGACACCATGCGGGAAAATATAGCCCGTGTCCTGGGCATTACTCCGGAGCAGGTGAATGTGAAGGCCACTACGGAGGAGGGCCTGGGCTTTACCGGAAGCGGCCAGGGGATTTCTTCCCAGGCCATCTGCCTGCTGACCAGTCCCTTCAATCTGGCCCTGGAAGATGCCGCTTCTTCTAAATGCCAGGGATGCAGCGGATGCCGGAAAGCATAGGCAGGATTTTGAAAAAACAGTTGACAAATCCTTCCTTTTTGCATATGCTGAATAGTAGAAAGCAAAGGCGATAGGCGGATAAATTCGTCTCAGGGGATGAGTTTATCCGCTTTTGTATGGAAAGGATAGTCTGCCGCAGCGGGCGGACGGGAGTTAATGAGATGGGTTTGATTCGGAATATCCGGGAGGAGATCCAGATCATCAAGGAGCGTGATCCTGCGATACACTCTTCTCTGGAAGTGCTTTTATATCCCAGCTTTAAAGTTATGATGCACTATCGCATTGCACATAAGCTGTATTTGAAAAAACACTTTTTCCTGGCAAGATATATTTCTCAGCGGGGGGTACGGAAAACCGGAATAGAGATTCATCCCGGCGCCCGCATAGGCAAAGGACTTTTCATTGACCATGGCAACGGGGTGATTATCGGGGAGACAGCCGTGATAGGGGACAATGTGACTATCTACCAGGGGGTGACACTGGGAGGCAACGGCAAGGAGCATGGAAAGCGGCATCCTACGGTGGAGGACAATGTTATGATCAGCGCGGGAGCCAAGGTTCTGGGCTCGTTTACCATCGGCGCCAACTCCAAGATCGGGGCAGGGAGCGTGGTACTGGCCGAGGTGCCGCCGGATTCCACTGTGGTGGGGGTGCCAGGGCGGGTGGTCAAGCGCAACAACCAGGCGCTGCCCAGAGAGGATTTGGACCAGGCTTTGCCGGATCCTGTTCGAGAGGATATCAGCGGTTTGATGAAGTCCAATACGGAATTGACAAACCGGCTGCTCTCCATGGAACAGGAACTGAAAAGGCTGCGGGAACAGGGCGAAAAGCGGCGGCCCGAAGACATAACCATAGAATTTAGAGGGCAGGGTATATAATTTCAGGGCAATAAGGCCAATTTAATCCGCATGTTCCCGGACAGTATGGAACATGCGGAACTCTAATAGAAAAAGAGGGTGTGTTATATGGAGAACAAATTGCATTTCTACAATACGTTGACCAGAACAGTGGAGACATTTATCCCCAACGAGGAGGGCAAAGTGGCCATGTACACCTGCGGCCCCACCGTGTATCATTTTGCCCATATCGGAAATCTGCGCAGTTATATCATGGAGGATCTGCTGGAGAAAACCCTGCGCTATCTTGGATATGATGTGAAGCGTGTTATGAATATCACGGACGTGGGCCATCTGTCCAGCGATGCGGACACCGGCGAGGACAAGATGCTGAAGGGCGCAAAGCGGGAGCATAAATCTGTCATGGAGATTGCCCGGTTTTATACGGATGCCTTTTTCAGTGACTGCGGTAAACTGAATATCAAGACTCCTGACGTGGTGGAACCTGCCACCAATTGCATCCCGGAGTTTATCCATATGATTCAGACCCTGATTGAGAAGGGGTATGCCTATGAGCAGGGCGGAAATATTTACTTCGATACATCCAGGCTTAAGGAGTATTATGTGCTTTCTAACCACAGCGAACAGGAGTTGCTGGTGGGTGTGCGTGACGATGTGGACGAGGATGCAAACAAGAGGAACAAGAGTGATTTTGTGCTGTGGTTCACCAAGTCTAAGTTCGACGATCAGGAATTGAAATGGGAAAGTCCCTGGGGCCTGGGGTATCCGGGCTGGCATATCGAGTGTTCCTGCATCAGTATGAAGCATCTGGGCGAATATATGGATATACACTGCGGCGGCGTGGATAATCTTTTTCCCCATCACACCAACGAGATTGCCCAGAGTGAGTCCTATCTGGGGCATAAATGGTGCAATTACTGGTTTCATATACATCATTTGGTTGAGAAAGGTAAGTCGGGCAAGATGAGCAAGTCCAGCGGGGAGTTTCTGACGGTATCACTACTGGAGAACAAGGGTTATGACCCGGTGGTGTACCGTATGTTCTGCCTGCAGTCCCATTACCGTAAGCCGCTGGAATTTTCTTATGAGGTGCTGGACAATATGACTGCCGCCTATGAGAAGCTGGCAAAGCGTATCGGTACGCTGCGGCGGGAAGGCGAGGTGGATCAGGAAAAATATGATGCCTACAGAGGCCGGTTCGAGCAGGCGCTCTGTGACGATCTAAATTCCTCCATGGCCATCACCGTGCTGTATGATATGTTGAAGGAGGATATGTCCGATGCCACCAAGTACGCGCTGGCTGAGGATTTTGACCGGGTATTGTCCCTGAACCTGACCACGGCTTATGCGGCGAAGAATGATAAGCAGCAGGTGGACGCGGAGTTGGAGAGTTATATCCTTGCTAAGATCGAGGAGCGGAAGGCAGCCAAAAAGGAGAAAGATTTTGCCAGGGCAGATGCTATCAGAGCGGAACTGCAGGAGAAGGGAATCCTGTTGGAGGATACTCGAGAGGGCGTAAAATGGAAGAAAGCATGAATCTGTTAGAGCAGATCCGCAGTCGTTTCCAGTGCGGGGAAGTGGATATTCGGACGTATTCGCCGCTGACCATGGCTTACATCGGGGATGCCATCTACGATCTGGTGATCCGCACCGTAGTGGTGGAGCGGGGCAACCGCTCGGCCAATGCTCTGCACAGACAGACCACGCAGTATGTAAAGGCGTCTGCCCAGGCCAGGATGATAGATGCTCTGGCACAGCAGCTGACCCAAGAGGAGGCGGATGTCTACCGCTGGGGCCACAATGCCAAATTCAATACCAAAGCCAAGAACGCATCTTTGAAAGAATACCGCAAGGCCACCGGGATGGAGGCGTTGCTGGGGTACCTGTACATGACGGGGCGCACAGAGCGGCTGCTGGAACTGGTGCAGGAGGGTATTGCCCGGATCGGCATGAAGCTATAAAACCGCATATTCCCGAAGGCCGCCGCATAAGAGAGGGTGTTTCTGCATACCGGAGTGGACGGATGTTGGCCATCTGCCTTGAGTGTTGACAGAAGATTTGTGACAATTAGACTGCGGACCGCCGGAATTTACAGTAGGAAAATGAGCCAGGGTATCTGGCCGGCGGTCTGCAGTCGGGATTCACAACAAGTTTTACTGGCGTACAGTATAAGTTTGGAAGTGAAACTTCCAAATACGCATTAACGCAGTATCGCAGGCTCGGCCTGTGATATGCAGGGAAGAGGTAAGTTAGGAGTATATTTATGGGATATCAGGAACAGACAATAGAGGGCAGGAACGCGGTGATTGAAGCCTACCGCAGCGGAAAGCCCATAGACAAAATTTATATCCAGGACGGCTGTCAGGACGGCCCCGTTATGACCATCAAGCGGGAGGCCAGAAAACATGATACCCTGATCAAATATGTGGACAGAGAAAGGCTGGATCAGATGTCCGAGACGGGGAGGCATCAGGGCGTCATCGCGGTGGCAGGAGCCTATGAATACGCCCAGCTGGAGGATATTCTGGCGGCGGCGGAGGCCAAGGGTGAGCCTCCTTTTCTGATTCTGCTGGACAATATCGAGGACCCTCACAATCTGGGAGCCATCATCCGAACTGCCAATCTGGCGGGGGCCCATGGGGTGGTCATCCCCAAAAACAGGGCGGTGGGCCTGACCGCCACGGTGGCGCGCACCTCGGCGGGCGCTTTGAATTATACGCCGGTGGCCCGGGTTACCAATCTGGCCAAGACTATCGAGGACCTAAAGAAGAAGGGCATCTGGTTTGTCTGTGCGGATATGGGAGGCACCCGGATGTATGACTTGGATCTGAAAGGCCCCATCGGTCTGGTAATTGGCAGTGAGGGAGAGGGTGTGGGCCGTCTGGTCAGGGAAAAATGCGATATGACTGCGGCTATACCCATGAAGGGAGATATTGACTCTCTGAATGCCTCCGTGGCTGCCGGTGTGCTGGCGTATGAGATTGTGCGGCAGCGGTATGCTTAGCCCGAGCCAAAGGAGGGCGGGCTAAAGCGCAGTCCGTCGGGAGAGCGGACAAGAGTTTTCGCAGCGAATTGTTGGGCAGGCAGCGAAGGGTGAGCCGGAAGGAGTGCCATGGAACGGGAATACAGCCAGTTCAGCGACGAGGAACTGATAGACCGTCTGCGGGGCGGGGACAGCCGCATCACAGACTACATTATGGATAAATACAAAAACCTGGTGCGCAGCAAGGCCAAGTCCATGTACATTCTGGGCGGGGATAACGAGGACCTGATCCAGGAGGGGATGATTGGTCTGTTCAAAGCCATCCGGGACTATGACTGCGGCAGAGATGCCAGTTTTTATACCTTTGCGGATCTGTGCATCAGTCGGCAAATGTACACGGCGGTACAGGCATCCCACAGGCAGAAGCATTGGCCGCTCAATACCTACGTGTCTCTCTATGGCAGCAATAGCAGTCAGGGGGACAGTGAAGAGATGGAACTGGCGGAAGCATTGTCCCCGGATAAGGACCAGAATCCGGAGACTCTGTTTATCGACAGGGAGCGGGTGGAATACCTGGAGGGGCAGATCGACAAGGAACTCAGCTGCTTTGAAAAACAGGTGCTGGATCTGTACCTCACCGGAATGAGTTACAGCCAGATTGCCAGGGTGCTGGGCCGGGAGGAGAAATCCACGGACAATGCGCTGCAGCGGTTAAAGAGCAAGATAAAGAAGATGCTGTAAGGTCTTCTTTATTTTTTTTTAATAATATCCGTCCGGCTTGCCAATTGACTTTCTGCCGGCAGGGGCATATAATTCTAAACAGGCGACCGACTGGCCGGTCGGTTATTCCTGCTATCGGGAAAATGATAAGCCTGGCCTGCAATACACAGGAGTATTCTCTGACGGAAAGGAAAATGCATCATGATATCAAAATTCAGCGTGAAAAAGCCATATACCGTATTGGTGGGTGTGGTGCTGGCCATTGTGCTGGGCGTCGTGTCTTTTACCCGCATGACAACGGATCTGCTGCCCAACATCAGCCTGCCCTATGTGATCGTCATGACCACTTATGTGGGGGCCAGCCCGGAGACGGTGGAGATGGTGGTGACCAAGCCGGTGGAGTCCTCCATGGCTACGGTCAGTAACATAGAGAGCATCAGTTCCGTCTCCTCGGAGAACTACTCCATGGTGATTCTGGAGTTTGCCCAGTCGGCGGATATGAATGCTGTATCGCTGGAGATCCGTGAAAATTTAGACCAGATTAAGTCCTATTGGGACGACGGCGTGGGCAATCCCATCATCATGAAACTGAATCCGGATATGCTGCCGGTAATGATGGTGGCCGTGGGTGTGGAGGACATGGAATATGTCCAGGTCAGCGAGTATGTCACCAATGTGCTGATGCCCGAGGTGGAGAGTCTGGAGGGCGTTGCCAGCGCCAGCGCTGTGGGTCTGCTTCAGGAAAGTGTCAATGTGATTATCCGTCAGGAGAAGGTGGATGCGCTTAATCGCCAGATCTATGCGGCCATAGATGATAAAATGCGGGACGCGGAGGAAGAACTGGCGGAGGGCCGCCAGGAACTGGAAAACGGTCAGCAGGAACTGGAAGACGGGAAAAAAGAGATTAAGGATGGTCTCAGAGAGATAAACAGCGGAAAGAAGGAGCTCCAGGAGGGTAAGGACGAACTCGACAGAACCCAGGAGGAGACGGCGGCCAAGCTGGCGGAGACCAAGAACCAGCTGTTGACAGCCAAGACCAGCCTGGAGTCCACCAAGATGACTTTGACCACCAATCTTGCCACCGCCAGGGGATTGCAGAGCGGTATAGACGAGATCAATAAGATACAGGAGAGCGCCAACAGCTACATAAGGGATTATAACCGGCTTACAGGGGGCTTTAGCGTATCCGGTTCGGATGCGGATATTGACGATGAGACGAGAGAACAGATATATCAGCTGAAGGACAGATTTTTTGCCAGCGATATCGTAAAGCAGATGGGCTCCAACGAACAGATGGCCTCCATGCTTGCGGATTTGCGGGAACTGGACTGGGCTGATCCGGACAACTTTCAGACAGTCTATATCAATCTGGGACTGATCACCGCAGGTGTAAACTCGCAGCTTTTGTCTCAGCGGGGCAATCTGGAGCAATCCATGAATGCTTTGACCAACGGTATGGGGTTGTCGGCTTTCGAGAAAATGGTGAATCAGACCATTGCCACTTTGGACGAGAACATTGCCAAGGTCAACAGTGGGCTCATCGAGGTGGAAAAAGGGGAACTGACTGCGGCGGTGGAATTTGCCAATGCCACTTCCCAGATCAATCTGGGAGAATATCAGATGGAGTTGGCCCAGACCCAGCTGGATGCGGCCCAGGAACAGATCAAAGCCGGGGAGGAACAGCTGGACGCGGCCAGGGAACAGCTTAAAGAGGGGGAGAAGCAGCTGGAGGAGGCGCGGCAGGAAGCCTATGACAGTGCGGATATGACGGAGATCCTCACCGTGGATATGATCAAGAATCTGCTTACTGCACAGAATTTTTCCATGCCCGGAGGCTATGTGACGGAGGATGGTATTGACTATCTGGTGCGTGTGGGAGATAAGCCCGCCACACTGGAGGAACTTAAGGCCCTGCCTTTGATGGATTTACATATGGACGGCGTACCGGTGATCACTCTGGAGGATGTGGCGGATGTATTTTACACAGATAACCTGGATGAGATTTATACCAATGTAAACGGCAGTCCCGGCTGTATGCTTTCCATCCAGAAACAGACAGGGTATTCCACCGGCGCGGTGTCGGATCTGCTGTTGGAGCGCTTTGCGGATATGATGAAGGCGGATGAGAAGCTGCATGTGATTACGCTGATGGATCAGGGGGTCTATATTGACCTGGTGATGGACTCCATCGTGAGCAATATTTTGATGGGGGGACTGCTGGCCATCTTCATTCTGCTGGTATTTTTGAAGGATCTGCGGCCCACCATGGTGGTGGCGTTCTCCATTCCCGTCAGTCTGGTGACAGCCATCGTGTGCATGTATTTCAGCGGCGTGACCCTGAATATCATCTCCCTGTCCGGCCTGGCTCTGGGCATTGGTATGCTGGTGGACAATTCCATCGTGGTAATCGAGAACATCTACCGGATGCGGGGAGAGGGTAAGTCTATTCTGGAGGCGGCCATAGAGGGCAGCAGGGAGGTGACAGGCTCTATTATCGCTTCCACCATGACTACGGTGTGTGTATTTGCGCCCATTGTCTTTACGGAGGGCATCACCAGGCAGCTCTTTGTGGATATGGGCCTGACCATCGCTTATTCCCTGCTGGCCAGTCTGATCATAGCCCTGACGGTGGTGCCCGCCATGGCTTCCAAGCTGCTGACCAAGACCAAAGAACAGAAGGAAGGGCGGTTCTTTGTCGTCATGTCCGGGGGCTATGTCAAGGTTCTGGGATGGGCGCTGAAGTGCAAGAGTCTGGTGCTGGTGCTGGCTCTGGCCATGCTGGTGATAAGCTTTGCGCTGGCCTGGACCAACGGCACCGCCTTTATGTCGGATATGGACTCCACCCAGATGACAGTCAGTGTACGGCTGCCGGAGGATGCCACTCTGGAGGAGGCAGGCGCTCTGACAGATATGGTGGTGGAGAGAATACTGGAGTTGGAGGATATCACGGATGTGGGCGCCATGGCCAGTACATCCTCTCTGGCCATGCTGACAGGGGGCGGCAACAGCAGCACCAACAGTACGGATATCTATGTGGTGGCCCGGGAGGACAAAAAACGCAGTAATGAGGAGATTGCCCAGGAGATTCTGGACCGGACGGCGGACCTGGGGGCGGAGATCACAGTGGACACTTCCAGCATGGATATGAGCGCCATGGGAGGCAGCGGCATCTCCATACAGGTGCGTGGCCGGGAGTTGGATACACTGCGGCAAATCGCCGGGGAAGTGGCGTCCATCGTGGAGTCCGTGGAGGGAACCAGCCAGGTGTCCGACGGGATGGCCGAGAGCGGCGAGGAACTGCGGATCACCGTTGACAAGGAAAAGGCGGTGCAGTATGGATTGACAGTGGCTCAGGTGTTCGCTCAGATTGCCCCTAAACTGGCGGATTCCAGCAACGCCACCACCCTGGAGGCAGCAGACAAGGATTATGTGGTCTATGTGTCCAACGGGGGCGACACAGAGTTGACCAGGGCCATGATGGCCGATCTGCTCATCAAGGGAACGGATGAGGAGGGCAGGGAGGTGGAGATTCCTCTGTCAGAGATTGCCGGGCTTTCTTCTACGGTATCCTTAAGTTCCATCAGTCGTGTGGATCAGAACCGTTATATAGAGGTGTCTGCGGCCATTGCCGACGGCTACAATGTGGGACAGGTGTCCGCCAGAGTGGAGGCCCGGTTGGCGGATTTTCCTGTGCCGGAGGGCTATAGTTTGGTATTTTCCGGTGAAAATGAGATGATCAACGATGCCATCAGCCAGGTATTGCTGATGCTCTTGCTGGCCGTTGTGTTTATGTACCTGATCATGGTTGCCCAGTTCCAGTCCCTGCTGTTGCCCTTTATCATCATGTTTACCATTCCCCTGGCTTTTACAGGCGGCCTGCTGGGACTGTTCTTCAGCGGCAGCGAGATCAGTGTCATCGCTCTGATTGGCTTTGTCATGCTGGCGGGTATCATCGTCAATAACGGCATCGTGCTGATCGACTATATGAACCAGCTGCGGGAGCAGGGTATGGAGAAGCGCCAGGCCATTCTGACGGCCGGACGCACCAGGCTGCGGCCGGTACTGATGACGGCGCTGACCACGATTCTGGCGCTGTCCACCATGGTCCTCTCCAAGGATATGGGGGCGGAGATGGCGAAGCCTATGGCAGTCACCACCATCGGGGGATTGCTGTACGGCACATTGCTCACTCTGGTGGTGGTTCCCTGCATCTATGATATTTTTATCCGGGAAAAGAGACAGCCGGGTGTGTCTGTAAAGAGCAGAAAACGCGTAAAAAAGGCGAAGGCGGCTGAGACAGAGGAATAAGAGATGAGAAAGATAACTGGATTTGAACCAAAGGAACAGATACCGGACAAGGTGCGGCAGCTTTACCGGGGAGTGATGGAACTGATTCTTGAGGGGGTGGACATCCGCACCCTCAAGGTGTCGGACATCACCCGTAAGGCGGGTATCGGCAAGGGCACGGCCTACGACTATTTTGACACTCGTGAAGAAATTATCGTCAGCGCCATCCTGCACGCAATGGCATGCATACAGGAGGAAGTGGAGGCAGAACTTGGCAGGTGCGCCGGCTTTTTCGACCAGATGGAATATCTGCTGGAGGTGCTGGAGGAGAAAATGGCGGAGCGGGAGTGTTTTCTGCATTTCATCCATCTATTGACGGATACTTCCATCTGTGGACTGAAGCTCCAGGAGCGGATCCGGGAGGCAGGGCAGGAGGATTATACATTGGTCACCGTGCTGCGTAATATGATCCGGGAAGGCATGGAGAGAGGGGAATTGCGGACGGATCTGCCCATAGGATATCTCTGCTATGCGGTGAGTTCCCAGATAGTATGTTTTATGGCAAGCGTAAGTTTTCCCAATATAGGACAGATCACGGCGGCAGAACTGAAACCCTACATTCTCAGCCAGATGCGGGAGAATTACGGACGGAAGGAGAAGTGAGAATAAGGAACTTGAAAAAGATTCTTTGATGTGCTATAATCCGATCAGTCCTAGATGCGGTGGGCGGCAATTGCAGATATGTGGGGATGGGATGGATGCAGCAGACATTATATAGTATGGTAAAAGTAAATAATGAGATAGAATTGTGCGAGGTGGGCGACCTGGATTGTAAGCAGGCTATAGAGAGAGAGTTGCTGCAGAACAGGATATCCTACTTTATCCGGTGGAACAAGGGCGGTATCTTCCGACTGGGCCGGAAGAAGGGGTATTGTATCTTCTGTGTCAACGACAATGCGGCCCAGGAGGCGGAGGATGTGATTAATACCCTGTGCGAGCAGCATGGCTACCATGTGCGCTTCCTGCTCCGCAAGACCAAGAACAAATATTTCTAGCTTCAGGTATTTAAAAATTGTAGAAAAAATTTGTTCAATTTATGTTGACAAATGTAGTATCTTTTGATAGAATAAGTTTTGTGGTTGAGAGAACATCACAACCTGCTGCTGTGGCTCAGTCGGTAGAGCGTCGCATTGGTAGTGCGGAGGTCACGGGTCCGATTCCCGTCAGCAGCTTAGAGAAACCTTGAGATAATCAAGGTTTTTTTGTTGTAATATTTTCGGGGTAATCAAAAACATGTTCGCGCCGCAGCAGGCATTGTGGGATCCTGAAATATAGCGGTATCCGGAGGGTGATAAGTGAACACCAAAAAACATACAAAGAGGATGCATACTAAAATACATACCAAAGATGCGTAAGTCTTCGTTCTGCGGGACATGGCAGGATAATCCTGCCATATGGATGTAGAGGAAAGTTTGTATGATAGCCCGAAGGCGATAATAACACTTAAAATGAATGTGAAGATGTCCAATATAAAGACATTTTTACCAAGAATATAGGTATACGTATAGTAAAAAAACGGAATTAGAAGTGTTCCGGCTAAAATTCCGAAGCATAACGCAGAAGAAATGCAGGAGTATTTTTTGCGGAACCGCAAAAGCATTACAAGAGAGTATATGAGCATTGGGAAAAATAACAATTTCATATGTTCCCATACAGATTCATTAATTGGCGTAAAAAGACCAACTATATGATTTTTCCCTGACCAATCATATACGAAGTGAGCAAGTGACCCTGTAATCAGCACAAAGACTATTCCGATCATTGTATATCGTTTTAAAAGTTTCATGGAAATCACCTCATGAATAGTGTATGTAACTAGATAAATATTATGTGTTCTAAGGAAATTGACACAAAAAAGGAAACCTGTTTTGCAAGGTTTCCTTTTTGCTCTATACTCATGGTTTATCAGCCGTCAGCATTGGGCAATGTTCCGTCTGGCTGTACCGGCAGCGACGGTGGTAACAGTAGATGCCGTAATTCCAGTTCGGCCCGCTCGCTGCTTAAAATGGCCTCGTAATTCGGGGTTAGGAAGAAGCTGGCATTGTGGTGGCAAGTGTTTTGTATATTCGGGTTAATATAGGCTATGGAGCCGTCCGGCTGCGTCACCTGTACGGTGGAACCGGCCTCCAGGGAAGGATCTTCCGCCGGCAGTCGGGTGGTTATGCCGGGATAAGTGAAGGGACATTCCGCGCTTGCTGGCAGCTGGTCATACTCACAGATCAAACCGCTGTAGTGTACGTCGCATACCTCGGTGGGTTCCGTTCCCGCCGCAAAATACTCCGAACTCAGAGAGACTGCAGGACACACGCCGGGATTAGGGACTTTGCCGGAATCCTTACATACGGTGTACTGAATCACTCCCGTGGGAACATAGAAAGCCTGGCTGGGCAGTTCGGCATGAATCTGTTCCATTACGTTGTGCCAGATTTTCTTGGCGATATTGGTCTCGTTGTTTTCCCCCCTTTTGCTGCTCATGTGTACATTGTTGTCATAGCCCACCCAGGTAGCGCAGGTGTAATACGGGGTAAAGCCCGCAAACCATACATCCACATTGCTGGAAGTGGTGCCGGTTTTGCCGGCTATGGCCATCTCCCGGCTGAAGTTGGCGGCGGTACCGGTACCTTTGGTCACCACGTCTACCATGGCATCCGTCAGCAGGAATGCGGTGGATTCCTGCAGTACCCGGTGGCTGTCTTCAAAGCCGGTGTTGTCCAGAATAACATTGCCGTCCGCATCCTCAACTCTGGTATAGAGTTTGGGCTCGTTGTAGACGCCGCCATTGGCAATGGTGGCGTAGGCCGCAGTCAGTTCCAGCGGGGTGACACCGTAGGTCAGACCGCCCAGCGCAGTCGCCTGATTTATATCTCCCAGTACCTGATTCCCAACTACTTTACCGGTGGTCAGGGTGGTGAAACCGAAATTGAGCAGATAGTCATAGGCCAGCTTCGGCGTGATCTGTGTGATAGTTTTTACCGCGATGATATTCATGGACTGTTCGATGGCATAACGCACAGTCACAGGTCCCTTGTATGCCTCTCCGTACCAGTTCCGCACGGGTGTGCCGTCCGCATAGTTAAAGGCGGAATCAATATATACGCTGGCCAGAGTGATGCCGCAGCTGTCAAGCGCAGGCGCATAGGAAGCCAGTACCTTGAAGGTGGATCCAGGCTGTCTCCTGGCATCGGTGGCGCGGTTGAAAGTAAGCCGTCCCTCCTTTGTTCCGCGGCCGCCTACTATGGCGCGGACATAGCCGGTTTCCTGCTCTATGATGGCCAGGGCCGCCTGGGGCTGAGGGCTTAAATGATAAGATTCATCATAGTCATCCCCCTCCGTCAACAGCGTGTTGCGGTACTGCTCGATGGCTTCAAGGGCGGCTTCCTGGGAAGTGAATATCAGATTGAAATTCTTATCCACGTTCTCCTTGAAGTACTTGGTCATCATCTCCTTGCTGTAGTTGTCATGGCTGCCGTCCTTATGAATGATGGTCAGCGCATAATCCAGCAGCCACTTCACATTGGGAGGATAATTGTCCGGGTTGGCTACCTCGGCATCCGCTATTGCCTGGATCTTGGGATCCATGGTGGTCATAATCCGCAATCCGCCGGAATACAGCAAGAACTCAGTCTGGGTCTCATTCATGCCCGTGGCCAACAGATCATTTTTGACCTGTTGCTGCACTGCGTCCACGAAAAAGCTGCTGGAGGAACTGTTTTGCAGGTAGTCGATATTGTGGCTCTCAATCCGATCGTATACATTGTCCGCCAGGGCTTCATCATATTCTTCTTTGCTGATAAATTCCAGTCTCAACATATTTTCCAGACACGTCTTCCGGCGCTTCGCGTTTTGGTCCGGATGGCTGATGGGGTTGTAGCGGCTGGGGTTCTGGGTGATGGCGGCGATAACCGCGCATTCGGACAGGGTCAATTCGCTGCAGGATTTGCCGAAATACCGCTGGGCGGCGGCCTCCACGCCCAGGGTGTTCTGCCCCAGATTGATGGTGTTCATATAGCGCACCAGAACTTCATCCTTACTCAAGGTCTTGGTCAATTCGATGGCCAGAAACTGCTCCTGGAATTTGCGCTTTATTTTTTTGATCATGTTGTCGCCTTCGGAGGTCCAGCTGGTGAAAATAGTGTTCTTCAGCAGCTGCTGGGTGATGGTGCTGGCGCCCTGGGTCTCATCTCCCATGGTTTTCACGAACTGGTAACCGGCACGTACCAGGCTCTTGTAGTCTATGCCGTTGTGCTGGTAGAAGCGCTCGTCCTCAAGAGCCACAAAAGCATGTGCCAGGTTCTCCGGGATCTTGTCCTGGGTCACAATGATACGGTTGGAGTTGACGGCTATGAGCTCGTCCAGCTTGTTGCCCTCGCAGTCATACACGAAGGTGGCGGCGCCCACGGGGGCTACCTGACTGGGGGTAATCTGGGGAGTGGAGGCAAGTATGCCCTTAAACATGCCGATACCGGCGGAGGCTCCGATGACCCCTATCCCCATAACAGAGATCAGAAAGAGTTCCAGCACCAGCAGGGCGGCCTTTCTTCCGATTTTTTGTGATTTGGCATTCAGGGCTTTTTTCTTGGCCCGGACGCCTTTTCTGCTATAATTCATATAGAGACTTCCTTTCAATTGTGGTGAGGACCTGCGAGGATGAAATTCGCAGATTCACGGGGCAGAGCCGTAAGAATCCACTGAAAGTTTCTTGCCGCTTGCTCGTCAAATGTACCAGAAAACATCTGCTGGATAGGGCTCGGCAGCTGTTTTCTGGTACGTTTGATTCTGCCCTTTCTGCACATTATACCAAATTTTGTCCGGTAAATAAAGGGGTTCAGGTGGATATTAAGAATTGTTCACAAAATTTTCGCATTTTAATCAGAAAGTATTGGCTTGACAGGCGCTTTTGGGATATACTGTTAGAAGGCTGTGAAACGCTGAATAAACATAGGGGGCAGCATTATGGCATCGGAAAAGAATTTGGACTACCGGGTGGTGCTTGAGGGCGGACAGGGGGAGATTGTGGAAAAAAAATCCCGCTTTATCGCCACGGTGCGCAGGGTGGAGACCGAGCAGGAGGCGGCGGCCTTCATTGAGGAGATAAAGAAAAAATACTGGGACGCCAGACACAATTGCAGCGCCTTCGTCATCGGCGGCAGGGGGGAGTTGACCCGGTGCAGCGACGACGGGGAGCCCAGCGGCACGGCGGGCAGGCCCATGCTGGAAGTGCTGCTGGCGGAGGAGATCCGCAATGTGGCGGTGGTGGTCACCCGGTATTTCGGCGGAACGCTGCTGGGCACGGGCGGGTTGGTCAGGGCCTACACCCAGGCGGTGAAGGCAGGACTGGACAATTGCATAGTGGGCGTTATGACACAGGGGCTGGAGATCGGCCTGCAGACAGACTACAACGGTGTTGGAAAGGTCCTCTACATATTGGGGCAGCATGGTCTGGAGCCTGTGGACAGCCAGTATGGGCAGGAGGTGCTGCTGACTCTCAGGATTCCTGCGGACCAGGCCGCGGGCCTGCAAAAAGAACTGGTGGAAGCCACCTGCGGCAGGATCCGTTGGGAGTGTAAAAAAGAAATAAGTTTTGTTGACAAGAAAAGGACACAATCGTAAAATAGACAGGTAAAAAGTGTTTCTCGGAAAGGCGGTGGTTTTTTATGAAGAGCAGTAAAAGCAGTAGCGAGCCCGTTCCCGGGCGAAGTTGTAGCCACATAGAAAATCATCATAAGGAGAAATGCTATGGAGCAGTTAAAGGAATTTGAGACAATACAGGAGCTGCTGCAGACGCAGCAGTATACCAGACTCCGCCAGCTGTTGGTGGATCTGAACGACGCGGATATCGCCGCGTGTATGGAAGAACTGCCGGAACAGAGTATGGTCAAGGCTTTCAGAATCCTGCCCAAAGATCTGGCGGCGGATATTTTTTCCTATCTGGATGTGGATCTGCAGCAGATGGTTATCACCTCCCTGACGGACCGAGAGGCGGCCAGCATCATCGACAATCTGATGGCCGATGACGCCGTGGATCTGCTGGAGGAGATGCCTGCAAATGTAGTGAAGCGCCTGTTGGAGAATGCCAGCCCGGAGACTCGCCGGGATATTAACCATCTGCTGCGGTATCCCGAAGATTCCGCGGGCAGTATCATGACCGTGGAATATGTGGATCTGAAGGAGAATCTGACGGTGGAGGGCGCCATCGACCGGATCCGCAGAGTGGGGCTGGACAGCGAGACCATCAATATCTGCTATGTGCTGGATGCCCAGCGCAAGCTCCTGGGCACGGTGGCGCTGCGCTATCTGCTGCTCAGTCAGCCCGATGAGACTATCGGGGACATCATGCATGAGAACGTGGTGTCCGTACACACCCATACCGACCAGGAGGAGGTTGCCCATCAGTTCCAGAAATACGGCTTTACAGCCATGCCGGTGGTGGACAATGAGAATCGTCTGGTGGGCATTATCACCGTGGACGATATCGTGGATGTCATCGAAGAAGAGGCCACCGAGGATATGGAAAAGATGGCGGCGCTGGTGCCCAGTGACAAGCCTTATATGCGCACCTCCGTGTGGGAGACCTACAAAAAGAGGATACCCTGGCTGCTGCTTCTGATGGTGTCCGCCACCTTTACCGGCAGCATCATTACCTCCTTTGAGGACGCCCTCAGCGTCTATGTGGCGCTGACTGCGTTTATTCCCATGCTGATGGACACCGGCGGCAATGCGGGCGGACAGGCCAGTGTGACCATTATCCGCGGCCTTTCCCTAGGGGAGATCGGCTATGGGGACGTGCCCAGGATCCTGTGGAAGGAACTGCGCACGGCCGTCCTCTGCGGCGGTACGCTGGCGGCGGCCAATTTTGCCAAGCTGATGCTGTTCGACCGGGTGGGGCTGGCAGTGGCCCTGGTGGTATGTCTTACTTTGGTGGCGGCGGTGGTGATGGCTATGCTGGTGGGATGTCTTCTGCCCATGGCGGCCAAAAAGCTGGGCTTTGATCCGGCGGTGATGGCCAGCCCTTTTATCACCACCATAGTGGACGCGCTGTCACTTTTGGTATATTTTCAGATCGCCGGGCTTATGTTGGGACTATAGTATTGAGAAGAACTTGAGAAGGGATTCGGAGACGCGCGGATGAGCAAATATTGTGTCAGTGAGGACAATTCCATACAGATCGAGGAGATGAATCCCACTTTTCTGTTTACATGGAAGGGAACCCGGACGGCGGCGGGGGAGGCATATCATTGCCATGACATCGTGGAACTGGCCTTTGTGTTGTCCGGCACGGGAAAATACCATATCGAGGGACAGATTTACGATGTGGGCGAGGGCGATCTGCTGTTTTTTAAGCCCGGTGTACATCACCAGGCCCTCTATGTGCCCGAGGCGGAGGTGCCCACCACGGAATTTTTTGTAGGATTCTGCGATGTGCAGCTGCCGGGCCGGGAGCCGGGAGATGTGCCGCTGCCCGGCGGGGGCTATATCCTGCACACCGGCGGGGAACTGCGTCAGCGGATCTTTCGGATCTGCTCCTCCATGGAGGCGGAGAGCGCCCTGTGCTGGCCGGGGCGATACCATATGCTGAAGACATATCTGATGCAGCTGCTGCTGTTGATATTGAAGGAACAGTCGCCTGCGCCCCAGACCAGGAAGGGGTATTCCTTCGACTCGGTGAACAAAAAATATGTGGTGGAGCAGATCGTAAGTTACTTTGAGGACCACTACAGCGAGAAGATATCCCTGGATACCATTGCGGAGAATATGTATTTAAGCCCTTTTTATATCTCCAAGATTTTCAAGAGCGAGACGGGGGATACCCCCATACGGCATCTGATCGGTATCCGCTTGGAACGGGCCAGGGAACTGCTGGTAGAGGAGCGGGAGATGTCCATCCAGGAGGTGGCTGCCGCCGTGGGCTATGACGACGCATATCACTTCAGCAAGCTCTTTAAAAAATATTATGGGAAATCCCCCTCTCAGATCCGCAAGAACGATGTCTGAGGACATGATTCCTTGATAGAAAAATAACAGGCTGTATTTTTTTAGGTGCAGCTATTGCATGTGGCCGGAAATCTGCTAGAATGGAAGTACAAACTATTGGCGGAGGTTACAGGGTATGAGGTATTTTTTTGAGTCAAAGATCGAGAAGAAGGAAAAGGGCTACATGATCCAGATTCCCTTCAACATCTGGGAGGTGTGCAAGCAGCGGGATGTTATTCAGGCGGACGTGGTGCTGGACAACGCCATCATCGACTGTGAGTTGATCCCCCAGGAGAAGGGCAATTATCAGATTCATATCGAGGATGAGGATGCGGTCAAGGTGGACTTGGGGAAGAGCCACAAGATTCTGCTGCATGTGACTGGCAGTCTGATCAAGATGGATCAGAACAGCCCCTACAGTTTTGAGAATCCCATTCGTAAAATTGACAGCGTGAATGTGATCATTCAGCCGGAAGACGGTCTGTGCGGCCAGTCCTGTGTGGCCATGCTGGCGGGAGTCACCATTGCGGAGGTTATCAGCGTCATGGACTGCCGGGAGTGGCAGGGTACTATGGGCAGGGTGATTTCTGCATTGAACTACTATGGCATTGACCACACGGATATCATCGTATACACAGAGGGACGTCCCACCGTATTGCCCAAGTGCTGTATCATGATGGAGAAGATGGGGCGTTTCTGCCACTATCTGGTACATTTTGACGGCAAATTCTATGACTCCAATCTGGGAGTGCTGGAGGAGTACGACATGAGCAAGCTGTTGGGATATCTGGAAATCAAGTGCTGACAGGATAGAATGTGCAGGGGAGCCGGACATAGACGCGGCTCCCCCTTTTTAGTTTGATGCCGGTCAGCGGGAGACGGTTATCTGTTTATAATTGCGGCAGCCGTCGGCGTGTATGCTCAGCTGCGGCATTTGGAAAAATAATTGAATATAGGCGATTGCGAAACTATTTCCGCAAGTGACGGGACTGGTCAATATATACAAAAACGGGCTCCGATGCAGTGGCAAGTCGCCCTTATTTTGTATATATTGCCCATTCCCTGTTCCAGAAAAGAGGCGTTTCGCAAAGGCCTAATAATTGAATAAATAATAAGGAAAGTTTATAATTCTAAAATAAGTATAAAATCCCTTCAAACCGTCAAAAATGAGTAAATATTAGAAAAAGGGAGAAAATGCGAGGTAAGTCCGTGGATAGATAATCTAAATCCGTTTTAATGCAGTTGCAAACCGCCGCATATGAAACTAATATATGTTCCAGAGATTAGCACTCGACATAAAAGAGTGCTAACAATACAAAGAATCAGTTAAGGAGGCAGACAATATGAAGTTAGTACCCTTAGGCGACAGAGTCGTATTGAAGCAGCTGGTGGCGGAGGAAACCACCAAGTCCGGCATCGTGCTGCCCGGACAGAACAAGGAGAAGCCCCAACAGGCTGAGGTGATCGCAGTTGGCCCCGGCGGCGTGGTGGACGGCAAGGAAGTAAAGATGGAGGTCAAGGTCGGCGATCAGGTCATCTTCTCCAAGTACGCAGGCACGGAAGTGAAGCTGGAAGAGGACGAGTACATCATCGTGAAGCAGAATGACATTCTGGCTGTTATCCAATAGTTAATTATTTTTAGAAAATGGAGGCGTAATCATTATGGCAAAGGAAATTAAGTATGGCGCAGAGGCGCGCGCAGCCCTGGAGTCCGGCGTGAACCAGCTGGCTGATACCGTTAGAGTAACTTTAGGACCCAAAGGAAGGAATGTGGTGCTGGATAAGTCCTTTGGCGCTCCCCTGATCACCAACGACGGCGTGACCATCGCCAAGGAGATCGAGTTGGAGGATGCCTTTGAAAACATGGGCGCACAGCTGGTAAAGGAAGTGGCAACCAAGACCAACGATGTGGCCGGTGACGGCACCACCACTGCCACTGTTCTGGCACAGGCCATGGTAAACGCAGGCATCAAGAACCTGGCGGCAGGCGCTAACCCCATCATTCTGAGAAAGGGTATGAAGAAAGCGACTGACTGCGCGGTGGAGGCCATTGCGGGCATGAGCCAGAAGGTGAACGGTAAGGAGCATATCGCCAGAGTGGCTGCTATCTCCGCAGGCGACGAGGAAGTTGGCCAGCTGGTGGCGGATGCCATGGAGAAGGTCAGCGGGGACGGCGTAATCACCATCGAGGAGTCCAAAACCATGCAGACCGAGTTGGATCTGGTAGAGGGTATGCAGTTTGACAGAGGGTATATCTCCGCGTATATGGCCACGGATATGGATAAGATGGAGGCGACTCTGGATAATCCCTACATCCTGATCACCGACAAGAAGATTTCCAATATCCAGGAGATTCTGCCTCTGCTGGAGCAGGTGGTACAGTGCGGCGCCAAGATGCTGATCATCGCGGAGGATGTGGAGGGCGAGGCCCTGACCACCCTGATCGTCAACAAGCTGCGAGGCACCTTCAATGTGGTGGCTGTGAAGGCTCCCGGCTACGGTGACAGAAGAAAAGCCATGCTGGAGGATATCGCCATCCTGACCGGCGGCACCGTGATCAGTTCCGAGTTGGGCTATGAGCTTAAGGACACCGATATGTCCATGCTGGGTCGTGCGAAGTCCGTGAAGGTGCAGAAGGAGAACACGGTGATCGTTGACGGCGAGGGCGACAAGGATGCCATCCAGAGCCGTATTTCCCAGATTAAGATGCAGATTGAGGAGACCACCTCTGACTTTGATAAGGAGAAGCTGCAGGAGAGATTGGCTAAGCTGGCCGGCGGTGTGGCAGTGATTCGCGTGGGCGCCGCTACCGAGACCGAGATGAAGGAAGCCAAGCTGCGCCTGGAGGACGCTCTGGCCGCAACCAGAGCTGCCGTGGAGGAAGGTATTATCTGCGGCGGTGGTTCCGCTTATATCCATGCGGCCAAGGAAGTTGCCAAGCTGGCAGAGACCATGGAGGGCGATGAGAAGACCGGCGCCCAGATTGTGCTGAAGGCTCTGGAGGCTCCTCTGTATCACATTGCGGCCAACGCCGGCTTAGAGGGCAGTGTGATCATCAATAAGGTGGAGGAATCCGCAGTAGGTGTAGGCTTTGACGTACTGAAAGAAGAGTATGTGGACATGGTGAGCGCGGGCATTCTGGATCCTGCAAAGGTGACCAGAAGCGCACTGCAGAATGCCACCAGCGTTGCCAGCACTTTGCTCACCACCGAGTCCGTGGTTGCCAACATCAAGGAGGACGCTCCCGCAATGCCCGCAGGCGGCGGTATGGGCGGTATGATGTAAGGCTGCCGTATAAAGATGTGAACCTTATCGCAGCGGGGCAGATTACAAATATTGATTGAGCTTGCTGGAATAAGCTATTATTCGGGGGCGCCGGGATTGTCCGGCGCTCCTTTGCCGCGTGGGGCGCCGAAATTCTTTGACACTACACAACGCCAGAATTTACCGTACTGCACTGGTTAAACGTATATGGCTGGCGTTATGTAGTCAGGTTGCTCGGAAAGTTTAACTGTTAGGCAGTTTACATTGTCATTTCGGGCAATATGGTATATCATAGGTTTATCGACAAACGCGGAAGGGAGCGGGGATATGGACCGATATTTTAACACAGAAGGTTCAGGCGAACCGGAGGAAAAATGAAGAAATTGTATTTTGCCCGGCATGGGCAGACAATATGGAATGTGGAAAACAAAATATGCGGCGCCACGGATATCGCCCTGACGGCGCTGGGACACGAACAGGCGGACGAACTGGGACGGCTGATTGGGGCAGGGAATTATGAGATTGATGAGATCTTGTATTCACCGCTGATTCGGGCTGCCGAGACTGCCCGTCATATCCATGAGATCACCGGGATTCCCCTGCGGGAGGAGATACGCTTAAAGGAGCAGAATTTCGGAAAATGGGAGTCCACCCCACGGGACGGGGCAAAGTTCCAGGCGGCCAAGGCCCAGTTTGTAAACCGCAACGAGGGCGGCGAATCCATGATGCAGATGGCCCAGCGGATATACAATCTGTTGGACGAGCTTAAAGCACAGCGTTGGGAGAAAAGCTATCTGCTGGTAGCCCACAACGGGATTGCCCGGATTGTGCAGTCCTATTTCCACGATATGACCAATGAGGAATTTGCGGCCTTCGGCATCGGCAACTGCCAGGTGCTGGAGTATGAGTGGCAGGAGTGAAACCGGAAAAACGTATCACAATGCGAATAACATTGACTTTTGGCGGGAGAATTGTATAATAAAAACATAAAAATGTTAGGCGGTGGAAATGTGCTGATATCTTATAAATTTAAAAATTTTTGCTCTTTTGCTCAGGAGGCAGAGTTTGATCTTTTGGCGCCAGCCAATAAAGTGAAAAACCGATTCCGGGATAACTATATTGAGACAAAAAAGGGATACGATATATTAAAAACAGCGGTGGTGATTGGAGAAAACGCCGGAGGAAAGACGAATTTTATTAACGGCCTTTTCTTCTTAAAAAGCCTGTTTGAAAATAATAAGACGGTACATGCATATAAAGGTTATATAAATATTAATCATCTGGAGATACCATCAGATGAAAAGCCTGGTACATTGCAGGAATTTGATATTCAGGTGCTCGGTGATACGGGGACTGTCTATCACTACAATTTACAGATTGACGAATACTGCATTGTCAGCGAGGAATTTTCATATAGAAATGAGAAAAACAGCCGGGAAAAAGCCGTTTTGTTTCTTGAGCGAGGGAGCATGGATATCAAGAATGCTGAGAGGCGCATAACGGTCAGTGTCAACTACAATATCTGTGTAAAAAATTCAAAGCGAGAGATAGAGGAGTTGTTTGCGCAGCCAACTCATACCAGGGAGAACGTGGGCCTTTTTATCACGAAATTGGCCATTTTAGGGGACGAGCACGCGCTTGAATTTGTTGGCTGGATGAACGACAGGCTGATCGTGGAGAGCCAGAGCAATGATTACTCCCTGTACAGAGAATGGCAGAATGTGGAGGAGGACGTAAGGATCATTCAGGATCCACGTTTTTTAGATATTCTGCGGATGGTGGATTACAGTATCTGCGACATTGAGATAGATGAGGAAAAGCCGTTTAGAAACAGCAGGATCATTCGCAAAACGAAAGACGGAAAGATTTTTCCCAGAGAGCTTAAAAGCGATTCAGGGGGCGTCAGGGAGTTTTTTGCCTGGGCCGTTCAGCTTTTCCGCGTGGTATATGAAGATAAAGTGATCTTTGCGGACGAGATGGATCGGGTCATTAATCCCATTCTGGCAGAGCGGATGATTGCGTTTATTAACGGGAAAGACCACAGAGGCCAATTTGTTTTTTCCAGTCACAATGTATTGCACCTTGATCTCAAAAATAACATGAAAGAACAGATTTATTTTGTGACAAAAAACAGGGACAGTTTGGATTCCGAACTGTATTCACTTGCCGATTTCCCCGAAGTAAGATATGAGACGGCCAAGGTATATGAATTTTATATGAAAGGGATTTTGGGAGGAACCGCTTTTGAGTAGACCAAGGAGAGCGTTACGGAAAAAGTTTGTCATTTTTTGTGAAGGAGATACAGAGTATAATTATATAGATGCAATGAGGCTTAAGCAGGGGGTAGAATTGGCGCTTAAGCCGATCAATATGCAGGGCGGCGGTTATACGAATTTCTTAGATGCGATCAGAAAAGAGGCGAGCAATAATTGTCTTGCTAAGTTCATTATTATTGATTTTGACAGGGTTAAAAAGCATTCAGGGGAGTTGCCTAAATTAATGGAACTCCTAAGGTATTGCGAATTACAAAATGACAGCGGAAGGATCCCTCATTTCCTGATATTGGATAATCCGGATTTTGAGTATATTGCCTGTTTACATATTGCGGATTATCGGGAACAGGATGCGGAAAAATATATTGAGCGGGATCTTGGCTTTGGCAAGATAGAGAAATTTAAGGCTATGAGAGACGTTTATGATTATCTTAACGCAGGGGATAATTCCTGTCATTTGATGCTTTCCAGATTGCGGAAAAAAATTGTAATAAATCGTTACCGGGTAAATAAATCAAATTTTGAAATTAAAATCACTGGCACAGAGTTAGTATGGGAGCATGGGAACGAGAGAGGATCAAATATAAACGAGTTTTTTGAAATTATTGATTGGTAGAGTGATTAAGGAGCATTGGAACAAGGAATACAGTGACTGACGAGATAATTATAGAATAGCCTATGGGCAGGAGAGAGGAAAACAATGAAATCAGCAGCAGAACTACAGACATTACTTAGACAGATCGATCACAAGAGTTACCCGGCCTACAAGGACACCCGGGGACAGTACCAGTTCCAGCAGTATGTGCTGTCCATCGACCATGTGCAAGGGGATCCCTTTGCGGCTCCCTCCAAGGTGAGTCTCATTGTGCCGGGCCGGGTGGCTGGCTTTGACAAGGGCTGTTATGGGGAAAAGCACAGGCGCATCGCTTTTCAGGACTATCTGCTCCGGCGGGTGGCGGCAAAAATCAAGGAGTATTCTTTTAAGGCAAAAGGCTCCGGCAAGAGCGGCCTCATGGGGATCAGCCAGCCGGGGCAGGAGATATTGGAACGCAGTGCCTGCACGGTAAATCCGGCGGACGGCCAGATTACGATTCGTATGGAGATCGGTTTCCCGGCCAACGGACGCACTATCAACGCAGGGGAGTTGGTCAAGATCCTGTTTGACTTTCTGCCGGTGTGTGTAAAGCAGACACTGTTGGCGGCATCCTGTCCTAAAGAGGGCCTGGAGAAGGTGCTGCACCTGGCGGACGACCAACTCTACATCCGGCAGCAGTTAAAAGAGCGGGAACTGGTGGCCTTTGTGGCGGACGGGGCCATCCTGCCCCGCAAATCCGGCGTGTCCTCCCAGCCCATGAAGGATGCGGTGGCCTTTGCCAGTCCCCAGGAGATGGCTGTAACTTTGCAGCTGCCCCATAAGGGGACGCTCCGGGGTATGGGCATCCGCAAGGGGGTGACGCTGATTGTGGGCGGCGGTTACCACGGCAAGTCCACTCTGCTGGAGGCCCTGGAAAAGGGCGTCTATGACCATATTGCCGGGGACGGCAGGGAGTATGTGCTGACGGATGACAGCGCCATGAAACTGAGGGCGGAGGACGGAAGGAGCATCCAGCAGGCGGATATTTCCATGTTTATCCGAAACCTGCCGGGGGGCAAGGATACCAGCCATTTTTATACGGAGGATGCCAGCGGCAGCACCTCCCAGGCGGCGGCCACGGTGGAGGCCGTGGAAATGGGAGCGAAAGCATTCCTGATTGACGAGGATACCAGCGCCACCAACTTTATGATCCGGGATGAGTTGATGCAGCGTGTGGTCAGCCGGGATATGGAACCCATCATTCCCTTTATCGACCGGGTGCGGGAACTCTATGAAAAATATGGTATCTCTACAGTGCTGGTGGCGGGCAGCTGCGGATCCTATTTCCACAAGGCGGACTGTATCTTACAGATGAACAAGTACCGCCCTGTAGAGATCACGACGCTGGCCAAAAAGGAGGCGGAGCAGTTCCCCTATACGCTGGGGGATGCCCCGGCGGCGGAGAAACCGGATTTTCACCGGGTTATCAAGGCGGACCAGGCTTTTGCCAAGGACGACCGGATCAAAATGAAAACCATGGGGCTGGACGGATTTTCCATCAATAGAGAGACCGTGGATATGCGCTATGTGGAGCAGCTTGTGGACAGTGAACAGCTTACGGCTCTATCCTATATGATCAGACATATGAAGTGCCGTCTTTTTGACGGGCGCAAAACCATGCAGCAGGCCGTGGAGGCCCTGTATGAGGAGGTGGCGAAGAACGGTTTTACCGCATTCTGCCCGGGGCGGGAGAGCCTGCCCGGCAACCTGGCCATGCCCCGCCGCCAGGAGTTGTATGCAGCCCTGAACCGCTGTCGGGAACTGGTGCGAATATAGAAGTAAATGAGGCTGTGCTGTATGCGCAGCCTTATTATTGTCGCATTATGCGGTCGTTTTGTATAAAACCCTGTTGCAAAAAAGAAACTCAAGTAGTATAATAAGTGAAATGTTTTGCATTTACGGCTGTGAAAATATAGAGTAGGCGATTGCGAAACTATTTCCGCAAGTGACGGGACTGGTTAATATATACAAAAACGGGCTCCGATGCAGTGGCAAGTCGCCCTTATTTTGTATATATTGCCCATTCCCTGTTCCAGAAAAGAGGCGTTCCGCAAACGCCTAAAAATATAGAGTTTAGAGAGGAGGGAGGAGATGGCAAAGAAAGCGCTGGCAAAGAACTGGCGTGTCAACAGGCATATTCTGGGGGCGACAGTCTGCGTGTTGTTTTCTGCCACGATTGTACTAATGGCGGTCCTGTGCTTCTGGCTTTTCTTTTCTTCACCGGGAGATGCGGGAAATGACATTATGCTGAATAAACCAAAGAAAGTAGGGATAGAGGAAGTGCTGCCTGACGAGGAGGCAGTGCTGGGGGATCCCGTGGCGGTTTGGCCGGATGAAAAAGACGGACAGGGAGAGGGTGATGCCCCTGAGGAAGCAGTGGATCCCTATACCTATACGGAACTGGAAATGACTCTCTACGCCCAGACATCCCTGCGGGTGCGTGACCAGCCATCCATAGACGGGGGCAAGATCGGCGGCCTCTATCGGAACCAGGTAGTCAAGGCCACAGGTGTGTGCAACGAGACAGGCTGGTACCGCATTGACTATTATGGCAGCATAGGGTATGCCTCCAATGATTATCTGGCGGAGGAGCCGGTGGAATTGGAAATTGTCCAGTCCGTGGGCAGTTTTGGCGCGGTGGACAAAAGTTATTACGACAATGTGCTCTTTATAGGAGATTCTCTCACTGTGGGACTCTCCATGTACGGCAATCTGAAAAATGCCACTTACTTTTGCATAACCGGCATGGGGGTCAGCGAAGCCCTGAACAAGGACATGGGCGGGGTTACGCTGGATGCCCTTCTGGATGTCAGACAATATGACGCCGTCTATATCATGCTGGGAATCAATGATATGGGGTCAAAGCGTAAGAGTTATCTCTCATCCTACAGTTCCCTGGTGAGCCATGTGCAGGAGAAACAGCCCAACGCGGGCATTGTGATTCAGTCCATCCTGGCTGTGACTTCCTCCTACACCGCGGAGCACCCCAATTTCAACAACGACGAGATCAGGGAGCGCAACACCAGTTTAGCGGCGTTGGCCGACGGCGAGCATATTTTTTATCTGGATCTGAATGCTTATTTTGTGGATGCTGCGGGGAATCTTCAGGATAGCCAGGCCCGGGACGGCCTGCATCTGAAATCCTCGTCCTACAAAGTGTGGAAGGAGGCCCTGCTGGCCCACGGCATTGTAAAATAATTCCATGGGCTTTTCCAATGTGGGCCTGGGCATCGTGCATTCCATGGCGCATCCCCTGGGCGCGCTGTATGACACTCCCCACGGCGTGGCCAACGCCATTATTCTGCCCACCGTGATGAAGTACAATGCGGAGGCAACCGGCGAGAAGTACCGTGAGATTGCCAGAGCCATGGGCGTTGAGAATGTGGATTCCATGACCCAGGAGCAGTACCGTCAGGCGGCTATCGACGCCGTGCAGAAACTGTCCGAGGACGTGGGCATCCCTGCCAACCTGAAGGAGATCGTGAAAGAGGAGGACATCCCTTTCCTGGCCCAGTCCGCCTACGACGATGCCTGCAGGCCCGGCAATCCCAGAGACACCAGCGTGGAGGAGATCACGGAACTGTACAAGAGTCTGCTGTAAGGAATATCTGCCACAGGCGGTAAAAAGATATGCGTAAAATGTAATGAGATGAAATCCCCCGCGGAGACTGAAGCCGCGGGGGATCTTTTACGTATGCTGCCGTAATATCACCTCAAACATCACCCGGTTATGATCCAGCGTCCCGGCCTGGATCTTTCCCCGGTGGAGTTCCACAATGGACTTGGCGATGGAGACCAGCTGCCGCAGCAGGGATTCGTCGCCTGTATAAGAGACGTCCTCCGCAATATCAAAGGTGATGAGCCTGCCGCGGGCATGAATCAGATTCGCGGATTGTCTTGCGGCAGGGTTGGCATTATTGCTGTTTATCCCTTATGGGAAGCGATTGCAGAAAACCATGGAG
>Ga0137308_100910_pt1 | contig 36974 bp, 30 predicted proteins | sample Inofrocosms_June_FD_97181 | JGI IMG/M metagenome (GOLD analysis project Ga0137308, IMG submission 97181) | Mouse cecal microbial communities from Vienna, Austria - N-Acetylneuraminic and N-Acetylglucosamine D2O microcosms_June | ecosystem: Host-associated > Mammals > Digestive system > Large...
ACACTTATTTTAAAAATTTCTGATAAATCTTTTGTTTTATATCCTTTTTCATATGCGTCTGCCAACAATTTTCTTCCTTCATTATTTAACATTTTTATCACCTCTGTTCTTATTATAAATCATTTGTTAAGAGGTTATACTTTTATTGGATTGCTATAGATAAATTGCACCAAGTTCACTTAAACTGATGATTTTAACATTAGTATCAGTCATATACAATTCTTTAATATTATCTTTTACTGTTATTTTTATATCCTTTTCCAATATTAAATCTTCACAATATTCATAAAATATTTGTTTAGTCTGATACAATGATTTTTTATATGAACCAGTAATAATAATTTCTTTAATATCATCTGACTTAATAAAACTTTTTATAGATCCATTTTGTGCTGCACTTAATATATTTTCCAAATCCTTTGAAATAAACATATCTTCTGAAAAACGGTCTATCTGGAACAATAACTTTCCTGCTTCATTAACTACAGGAATATTATGTATTTTACCATTAATATTAAATATTTTTTTGCATCCTCAAATACTTGTTCTTCATTTATAAAAATAATACGTCTTATATTTGTATTAACTATCTGGCCAATATTAATAATAATATTATTACCTTTTTTTAATAAACGGTATATATCCCCTTTAGTTACTCCTCCAAAAAGTATATTTTTTAAAGTTACAAAAATTATCTGTGCACCTTCCATATACCTTTGTAATAAATCATCTTTCCCACCCCAAACACATATATGTTTCTCTAGTATATTATATAAATTATCTTTTTTTATATTTGATTCTGGCAACTCTCCTGTTTCTAAATCAAGGGTATATATATTATTATTCCTATACATCTTATATCCTCCTATAATTCTTTTATCATATTCAGATATTATTTTTTCTGCTTTTAAATGATATTTTTCTATTTAGAAAAAATAAATATACCACAATCATAATCTCCTATTATTTTATAATTATCACTTAATATATCTTTTTCATTATACTCATATACTTCCATATTATGTATTAAATACATCTTTTCTAATTTTAACTTATTAAATACATTAATTATAGTTTTAGGATTAAATATTCTATGAGCATTAAAACATAACTTTTCATTTTTTCCAACAGGAATTGAAAAATATAATTTACCTTCAAAACTTAATACTCTTTGCAACTCCTTCATAGCATCAAAACAAGCATTTGGATTTATAGAATCTCCATAACGCCCTAACCCAAAATGTTCATATGCATGACATGTAGAAATAGAATTAATTGAATTATCATTAATGTTTTCAAGTTTAGTTGCATCACCCTGAATAAAATTAATGCTTGCTAATCCATATCCTATATTTTCTATTTCAAGTGGACGGATGTCTATTATCGTTATATTAATTCCTGCTGTTATTAAATGTGATATAAGTCCATCAATTCTAGAAGCAATATCATAATGCATTTTAGGGTTATTTTGAATAATTTCTCTTGCAACCAGTATATCTTGCCAAAAATAGTGTCCATCTATAGTTCCAGCAGAATCTCTATAATCTGAAAGCATACTATATTCATTATCTTTATCAAATTTAAAATTTTTTAAAAATTCTCCATCATAATACATTGTTATATATTGTTTCTTATCACTTTCATATTTCTCTATATCTTTTTGATGTTGTATTTTATAAATTTCTTCAATGCTAATAATAACATCATTTTTTACTCCTAGATTAATTAATTGTTGTCTGAGCCTTTCACCACTTGATTTTACACATAATATTATTTTTTCATATTCCTCAAATGGAACTTCTTCTATACTAATCCAGCGCCATTTTTTATAATTAGGTAATAAATGTTTATTATCTGCAACTGCTAATATATTATACTGTTCATCAATAAACTTAGATAACTCTATAAACTTCTCGCCAGTTCCTATAACTATAACTTTCTTTTTCATAGCAACTCTCCTTAAACAAACTTTTTCTAAACCCTTCGTGCTTTAATCATATACCCATGACATAAAATCTCACTACTTTTATCCCCTCCACTTTCCAAATTCTGCATTATTAAACTTCTTACTATTTCTACTACTTGTTTATTAATACTTGGTTCAAGTTTCTTTCCATATCTTTGAGCCACATATGAAAACCTTTCAAATTCTTGAGCCATATATGTAAACCAATTTCCATATGGTACAATTTCTAATATTTCAAAGTCACTTTTTTGCAGATGTGTTTTATACCAATATTTACTAAAACCATTAGTATAATAATATGGAGCCATATGAGTAAGACTACAAAATGGAGCAGTCAATAACAAAATACCATTCTTTTTTATAATTCTTGCAAACTCCTGTAATGCTCTAATTGGATCTTCTATATGTTCAAATACTTCTGAACATAATATTACATCAATACTTTTACCAGCTACTGGAATATCCAAAATATCACTAATAATGTCACATTTTTGTGAACTCCATTTTTCAATCTGTAATCCTTCTTCATCTTTTGAATCATCATATTCCCCAAAATCCTGTGAAATATAATTTAAATGATTACAATATTTTTTATATGGCATGTTACCTGCACCTACATCTAACAAAGATAATCCTAGAGGAATTTCCTTTATTTTGTTAATAATCCACTCATCTCTTGCATCTGGGTTATGAACATACCACCACATATCTTTTATATTAAGAATTTTTTCCTTCTTAACTTCATATTTATATATTAAATCATTTTTTATATTATCAAAATGTTTCTGGCTCGTTACATATATATATTCAAATAAATAATCATTTATTTTTTCTGGAGGTATTCCTTTATTATATTTCAAATATTTGCTTTTATCCCTGTCTGTATATGCCAGAATATCAAATGTACTTTCTAAAAAATATTTTGATTCTTCATATTCTGTACCTAATCCATATATTATTACTTTACTTTTTTGATTATACACATTAACCTCCTATTTTCATTTTACAATGTAAATCTGTATTCAAATTTTGTAATTATATACTTTTTTATCATATATACTTATTTCCCTGCCTAACTGCACCTCTATTAATTTAAGTTCAGTCTTTGCCAAAATAGTATGTTTAACTCCAATTTGTAACGTAAATACATCACCAGCTCCAACAGGTTTTTCTATACCATCCAAAACAATCATTCCTTTACCTGATATAATTGTCCACACTTCTGCCCTTTTTTCATGACTATGGTAATTCATATGTTTTCCAGGTTTTAACACTACCTTAATTGTTACACTGGCATCTCCTATATCCAGTATTTGGAAACTTCCCCATGTTTTCTCTGCAAACATAATTGGTTGTCCTATCTGGTCAATATATGGTTTTATATAACTTGACCTTTCCTTATCTGATACTAATATTCCTTGTGGACTGGCCGCAACCACAACATTTTCTGTACCCATACACAACACAGGAATATCCAGTTCATTAACAACATGTGTATTCTTACATTTTTCATCCATTATTACATTACCAACATATGTTTCATCCATTACTTCTGTAAGGGTATTCCAAGTTCCTATATCACTCCATTTCCCTGAAAAGCGCATTACCTGTATTTTTTTTGTTTTTTCAACTATTGCATAATCAAAACTTATACTTGTTAATGTAGAATATTTATTATACAAATCATAATAATCAGAAAACCTTATAATTTGGTGTGCTCTTTCTAACAAATAACCTAATTTAAAAGCAAATATTCCACTATTCCATAAAGCACCTTGTTCCAAATAAGATTCTGCTGTTTTAATATCTGGTTTTTCTTTAAAAGCTTTAACAAAACATATATCTTTATCAGATAAAGGAATAATATATCCATATTTCTCACTTGGATATGTTGGTTCAATACCCATTAATGTAAGCTCTGCATCATTTGTAACAACAAACTCCGCAATATTTTTTAATGCTTCAAAATATTTTTCTCCAACAAACGGATCAACAGGACAAACTACAACAGGCTCATCATATGCAATCTTCTCCACATCATAAAGATATGATGCTGCTAATACAGTTGCTGGAAAAGTATCTTTCCTGCATGGTTCTACACATATTTTAACTTGCTCTCCAATCTGGTTTTTAATCAATGGTACTTGTTCTTTCAATGTTGTAATAATAATGTTATTTTCTTTGTCTAGTAACGATAATTTGCGATACATTTTCTGTATCATTGATTCTAAATAGTCCCCATTTTTAAAAAATTTAATAAACTGTTTTGAACGTATATCATTTGAAAGCGGCCACAAACGCTTCCCCGAACCACCCGATAATAATACTAAATTCATAGTATTCTCCTATTATTTACTTATTCTTTTGCAACCTTTTCCATATCAGACACAACCATAATACGGACCAATTCTTCAAACGGTGTTTTAACAGGATTCCATCCCAGTTCTGTTTTTGCTTTTGTTGGATCTCCTAGTAAATTTATTACATCTGTAGGTCTGTAAAATTTCTCTGATACTTCTACAATTACTTCACCTGTATGTTTATTAATACCCTTTTCATCAATACCCTCCCCAATAAATTCCAAATCAATTCCAACACATTTAAAAGCCTCCATGCAAAAATCACGTACAGAATATTGCCTTCCTGTTGCTATAACAAAATCATCCGCTATGTCATTTTGTAAAATCAACCACATACATTCCACATAATCTTTCGCATAGCCCCAGTCGCGCATACTTGAAAGATTTCCTAAATATAATTTTTTCTGTTTTCCTTGTACAATCCTCGCTGCTGCAAGTGAAATCTTCCTTGTTACAAATGTTTCTCCACGCCTTTCGGACTCATGGTTAAATAAAATACCAGAACAACAAAACATACCATATGCTTCCCTATACTCTTTAACAATCCAGTGTCCATATTGTTTTGCAACTGCATATGGGCTATATGGATGAAATGGTGTTGTTTCTTTCTGTGGAACTTCTTCGACTTTTCCATACAATTCAGATGTAGAAGCCTGGTAAATCCGGCATTTCTTCTCCAATCCACAAATCCTTACTGCTTCTAAAATCCTTAAAATCCCTAAAGCAACAACATCTGCTGTATATTCTGGAACTTCAAAAGATACCTGGACATGGCTCTGGGCTGCCAGATTGTATATTTCATCTGGCTGGACTTGTCCAATTATTTTTAATAAACTAATTGAATCACTTAAATCACCATAGTGTAGATAAAAACAAGGATTATTTTCTAAATGTACAATTCTCTCTTTGTAATCTATAGAGGTTCTTCTTACCAGGCCATGGACCTCATATTCTTTTTCCAACAAAAATTCTGACAGATAAGAGCCATCCTGTCCTGTAATACCTGTAATTAAAGCAATTTTTTTCATATAATGTCTCCTATGGTAAATTTTCTATATACGTTCCAATTTTATCTATTACATAGTCTAATTCTGTTTTACCTATTCCATGATGACATCCAATATAAAAACCATATTGGTTAATATACTCTGCCACTGGATAATCCTTTTCTATGTTTCCAAAAATTTTTTTATATACTGGCTGGTTTAATAAAGGAAGCATTGGTCTTGTTTCAATATTATTCTGTTCCAGGTATTCAATAAATTTTTTCTTGTTAATCCCACTATTTTTTTCTATAACAATTGGAAACATCATATATGTATGTTCTATATTATCTGGATGACGTGGTAACCTTAAAACACATTCATATTTTTCTAATCCCTTAATCAGATATTCTGCATTACTATGTCTTTTTTTCATTATTTCATCTTTACGTTCTAGCTGTGCAAGACCTAGCGCCCCTTCAAGTTCTCCTGCACGGCAGCTATACCCCATTCTTACAAACATAAATCTGCGGTCTAAATCATTTTGCATACGTTTTGGACATACATTAATACCATCCGAAGCCACACATTGTTCACATGTACATGCTCTCCCGTGTGCAACAAGTGAACGTAATATTTCCATATATTCTCTGTTATTTGTACATATAATACCACCTACTCCTGTTGTAATTGTATGTGCAACATATGTACTAAAAGCAGAAATATCACCAAAACTGCCTATTACCTTTCCGCCTGTTTTTGCAAAATGAGCTTCTGCACAATCCTCAATTATACGTAAATTATATTTTACAGCAATATCCATAATCCTTTCCATATCACATGGCATGCCAAATGCATGAACAGGTATTATACATCTGGTATTTTTTGTAATATGTTTTTCAATTTCATTTGGATCTAAATTATATGTTTTTTCATCAACATCTACAAACTTAACTTTTAAACCAGCATGCAAACATGCATTAGAAGTTGCAATAAATGTAACAGCAGGCACTAATACTTCTGTTTCTTCATCCCATTTTTCTGTTTCTTTTAAAGTTTCTAAAGCCAGATGTAATGCTGCAGTCCCACTATTGCACATTACACCATAACGTTGTCCATGAAGACTTGCAAATTTTTTTTCAAATTTTGCTACATATTTTCCTTGGGACAATCTTGCATTTTCTAAAGCATCCAAAACGTATTTCCTCTCTATCTCTGTTACTGATGCATGTCCCACACCAATTTTATTCATTTATACTCCTTTCATTAAATAACTTATAATTATCCAGATACCATTGATATGTAATTCTCAATCCAGCTTCTAATTCTGTCTTATAAGACCAGCCAGCCTCTTTTAACTTTGTTATATCCAAAAGTTTCTGTGGCATGCCATCAGGTTTTGTTTTGTCAAAAATAATTTTTCCATTATAACCAACAATATCTTTAATAATCTCTGCTAATTCACCAATTGTAATGTCTATTCCCATTCCAATATTAAAAAAATTATTTCCTTGATACTTTTGTAACAAAAACAGACACGCATCTGCCAAATCATCTGTAAATAATAATTCACGCTTGGCTTTTCCTGTACCCCACACTTCAACACTTGGTAAATTATTAACTTTAGCGTCATGGAATTTACGTATTAATCCAGGAACTACATGAGAACGTACAGGATCAAAATTATCACCAGGACCATACAGATTACATGGCATTACACTAATATAATTTGTGCCATATTGTTTGTTATACATTTCACACAGTTTCATTCCAGCAATTTTAGCAACTGCATATCCCTCATTAGTTGGTTCCACCTTTCCATCCATAAGATATTCCTCTTTCATTGGTTGTCTGGATAATCTCGGATATATACATGATGAACCCAAAAAAAGAAGTTTTTTTACATTATTTTTATATGAACTATGAATAATATTGCTCTCAATCATCAAATTATCATATAAAAATTCTGCTGGTGCAGACATATTAGCCATTATTCCCCCTACTTTAGCAGCTGCTAAAATAACAATTTCTGGCTTTTCATGTTCAAAAAATAAAGACACTTTTTTCTGGTTTCGTAAATCAAGTTCATCTGATGTTCTGTAAATAATATTATTATACCCATTTAGATTCAGGCATTTTTTAATTGCTGACCCAACCATTCCACGATGTCCTGCTATATATATTTTACTATTTTTGCTTAATGTTATATCATCCATTTATCTTTCTCCTAAAATATTATAACTTTACCCATTCATCAGGAATAATCTCATATTTTCTTGATTTCATCCATTTTTTTGGTGCTATTACTATTTTATTTACATTTTTATTTAACCATGCTCCCCACCAGGAAAATGTAGAATTGGCAATAATATTATGATTACATCTGCTCATTAAAACCATTTCTTCATAATCTTTATACTTTCCATAATCAGCTGGATATAAAATATTATATCCCTCTATTTTAAAATTGCTTTTAATCCATTTATAATCATCAGAAAATATACATATATCAAACTTTCCAATCCTTTTTTGCAAATATTGGATTGCACTTTTATAATAATCAAAATCCAATATATATAATTCATTCTCATATTTATAATCTGTACGCCTGAAATGTATACTGACTAATGGAAGTTCTTTGTTTCTTTTTTTTAGAAACTCCTGCGGAAATCCAATATCATTTTTTAACTGGAACATTTCATATATATCTTTTTTATACTTTTTAAAAAATTTTTCTGACTGAAAATATCCTTTTACATAAGAATTTTTATTAACAGATATCATTTCATACAGATACTTATCTGCATATGTACTATTATCCCATTCATAAATAGAATAAATATTTGACTTTTTCACAAATTTTTCAATAATATTTATCTTTTCTGTTCCAATAATATATTTTAGTATTGTCATATTTGGCATTACGTATGGAATATCAATATTAAAATTACTAAGGCCATTATCACGTATTAACGTCTTTTTAGTTTTTAATTTTTTATTTTGTTGGAATTCAAAAAATGTTTCTACATCCAGTGCTACTTTATATCCTCTTTTTTTTAATACAAATGCATATGCACACATAAACATCTGGTTTCCAAGTCCTCCACCAATCCATACTGTAACCATAATTCCCTCCATCAAATAATATCTGTTATATATTATTAATTTTCATTCCAAATAATTTCTGATAATGATATAATAGGACAAGTAACCATACTTTCCAATTTTTCTTTTATAACATCAAAGTCATATATTGCTGTAACAATTATTGCATCCACATTATCTTTTACAGAATCATTATCTACAACTGGTATTGTTTTATAACTATTAATTCCACTTGAATCAATAGCATATTTTACTTCAATATTATCAAAACCAATGTCAATATATAAACATTTGCCAAGCTCTCCCATACCATAAATAGCAATAGTTTTATAACCCATTTTTAAAATTTTATCCCCTAAAGATTCACCAGACAATCTCATTGATAGCCAGTCAATCAAAATATTATAATAACTTTGGAACTTATTTACTTTATTTTGTAATTGGCATATTTTCTGCCATTCTTCTTTATGCTGGTATACAATTCCAACAATAAATCCAATAAAACCTGCACAAATAATTCTTAAGATAGCCATGATATTCTTCATATATTTCTTCCTCCACTTTAATAATTGCTTAGAACATACATCATCATATGATTAAGTATTATATGTACATCTTCTGATATCTGCATATTATCAATATTTACATGAATATTATAATCAGCAATATCTTTCATTTTTCCTCCATTATATCCAACCACCGCAATAGTAACTCCTCCAATTTCCTTTGCATATTCCATGGCATTAATTACATTTTTAGAATTTCCTGAACCAGATATACCTATAAATATATCCTTTGGAGACATTTCATTCTTTAATTGAAATCTAAATATTTCTTCATAAGAAATATCATTTGCAATAGCTGTCATAACTGGAACATTATCACTCAAACATTTAAACCTGTATTTCTGTTCCTGTTTTTCACTAATACCCTTATTAAAATCGCAACAAAAATGACTTGCCGTTGCTGCACTTCCTCCATTACCACAAATATAAATATTTTTATTAGATAATCTTGCTTCTTCTAATATATTCATCACAGTATTAACTAGATTTAAATCTAAAGACTGGATAATCCTTATTTCCTCGTTTAAATATTGTTGTAGTTTTCCTATATAATCCACTAAAACTCTCCTCTTTTCTATTTCTCATACCTGGTACAATGTTATCCAATTTACATATGTTAAATAACTATTTTATAGATAAAATAAAATCTACAGCCTGTAATAAATTCTCAAAATTATAATCTGGTACTACATTGTATTTTTTATCCAAACCTGCTTCACCAGTATTAACTAATATTGTTTTTGTACCTGCATTAATTCCAGTTTTAATATCCATAGTAGTATCACCTATAAACCAGGATTGTTTTAAATCAATATTATATTTATTTGCAGCCTGTTTTAACATCCCAGTCTTAGGCTTCCTGCAATTACAATCAATTTTAAATTCTATATTTTCACCTTTATATCCCTTATCTGGATGATGTGGACAATAAAATAAATCATCTAGATATGCTCCTTGTTTTCCCAATTCCAACTCCATTTTCATATGAATTTGTTCTAACTTCTCAAGTGTACACTCACCTCTGGCAACTACTGGCTGGTTAGTAGCTACAATTACCAAATATTCTGAATTATTAATTTTTTTAATAGCTTCTGCTATTCCAGGTAAAAATTCAAAATCATCAATATTACTTAAAAATCCATTTAATACATTTATAGTTCCATCTCTGTCAAGAAAAATTGCTTTTTGTTTATTTTTAAGATTTTTATTTTTTAATAAACCATTTTTAATATCCTGATATGCACTATTTAAACGTTTTGGTGTCCCTATATCCTTTATGTATTCAGTTGACCTATAAGCATAAACTCTACCTTTATTAATCTCTTCTGTAATTATCTTTTTTTCTAAATCAGTTTTTTCTGGATTTTTAACAGCGTCCAATATAATACTGCTCATACAATAAATACCAGCATTTACAAAATTATGATAATAGAAATCCCTTTTTATATTTTTAGGTTCAATTTTAATAACTCTGTTATTTTCATCAGATACAATAACATCGCTATCATATGGGTGTGAATTTGGATGCCCATATAACGTAATAAGACCATTATTTTTTTTATGGAAACCAACAAAACGGTTCCAGTCAATATCCAGCAAAAGATCTCCAAACACAAAAACAAAATCACCTTGTATTTTTTCTTTTAAATAATACAATGCACCAGCAGTTCCAAGAGGTTTTTCTTCTATTATATATTGGATATTTACACCAAATTTTGTTCCATCTGCAAAATATTCCTGTATAATATTTCCCAAATATCCAATAATTAATATAATATTATCTATTCCACTTTCCCTTAAACTATCTATCTGGTATTCTAATAATGGTTTCCCAAGAATTTTAATCATGGGTTTTGGTATATCTTTTGCAACAGACTGAAGTCTTGTCCCTTTTCCTCCTGCCATAATGACTGCTTCCATATTCTATATCTCCTTTAAAGTAATCATCATATAATTTAATATTATATTTTATAAATTCTTATATATAGAATATTTTAATATTTATTCTTTTAATCTTTCTAATACTTTTTCTACAGTATGATAAACAGCTTCATCAGATGTATATTTTGGTTTCCATCCAGTAGCAAGAACTTTTGAAATATCATATTTAAAATATGGCACATCCCCCTTCCAGCCTCTGTCACCACCAGTATATTTAAATTCAACGTCTTGTAACCCCATAACATTTGATACAATCCTAGCGATATTGCTAACTGTTGTTCCATCACCTTTTACACTAATATTAAAAACTTCCTGTCCTGTCTTAAATTCTTTTGTTAATTTAACTATAGCTGCAATCAAATCTGAAACATAAATATAAGGTTTACATTGTGTACCATCACCAAGAATTTCTAATTCGTAAGGATTTTTTTGAAGTTTTTTTATAAAATCAAATATAGCTCCATGTGTAAGCCTTGGTCCAATGACATTAGGGAAACGGAAGATTATTCCATTTATATCACACATAGAAACATAAGAAGAAATTAATGCTTCTGATGCCAGCTTTGCACCTCCATAATATGATACAGGTTTAATACCTCCTGTAGTTTCATTTAATTCTATATCTGGCATTTCTCCATATACTGCAGATGTAGAAGCAAAAAATAAATTTTTTACCTCTGCTTTTCTCATGCCTTCCAAAATAGTCCTGGTTGTAAGTAAAGTATCATTAAAATCAATTTTTGGTTCTTTTCCACCTTTTTGTATATCAGAATTTGCTGCCATATGATAAACTATATCTATCCTATTTTCTATAAATAATCTATCCACATTATCCTGGCAAGCTAATTCCATATTATAAAATTTAAATTTTCCTGATTTAATAAAGTTTTGATTAGAACAAAGATGCCTAATATTCTTATCACCAAATATAAGTTTGTCAGCACACACAATATAATGGTCTTCTTCTAACAGTTTATCAATTAAATGGCTTCCTATAAATCCAGCACCACCAGCAACTAAAATGTTCATTATAATATCCCACTTTCAATAATATTAATTATCTAGTTTTCATTTAAATCAAAAGGTTAAATAAAATCCCTGTCTGTCATTACAATAGAAGAGCCAGAATTATCAATTTCAAAATCAATTTCCCTAAGTTTACTTAAAGCCTGCCTGACTAACTGTTGTTTATCAGAAGAAACATAAAATAACATAAACCCAGCACCACCAGCACCTAACAACTTACCACCAGAAGCACCAGCTTTAACAGCTTTATCATATATTTCATCAATTAAAGAATTTGATATACCCGATGCAAGGGATTTTTTTAAAAGCCAGTTTTCATGAAGCAACTCCCCCATGGCATCCACATTATTTTTTTGTAATTCTTCTTTTAACAACTTCGCAATATCACACATCTTCTTTTGCAACATAGCTTTATCCATAAATTTCACGTTTATTGATTGTTCTTTTAATATTGCAGATGCAGAATGTGTCCCACCAAAATAAAACATAAGTAAATTATTTTCTAATTTTTTATAACTTGGCGGAGCCATAATAACAGGTTCGACATTAACAAAACCATTTGGCATAAATTCATAAAACTTTAAACCACCAAATGCGGCAGCAAACTGGTCTTGTTTACCTATTGGTTCACAAAGCTTTCCTATTTCAATTTCACATGCATCCTTTGCCAGTTTATATTTAGACACATAATTTCCAATATATGTATTTAACAAATGAAGCAAAGCTACTGTAAATGTACTAGAAGAACCCAGACCTGTTTTAGCTGGAATATCTGCCATACTAGATATCTCTACACCCCTCAGTTTAAAATCCATAAGACATTGTTTAAAAATACGATGTTCTATTTGAGAAAAATCATTTACATTTTCTATTTTTGAGTATTTTAATACAATCTGGTTTTTATCAAAATAATTGTGTATTGTCAGATACATATATTTTCTAATTGTAGTACTTAATACACATCCACCATATTTTTCATAAAAACTTGGTAAATCACTGCCTCCTCCGCAAAAACTTACTCTAAATGGTGCTCTTGTAATAATCATAATTTTTTCCTCTATTAAACTGTTTATGTATTAATAATATGAAGTACGCTCTATGTATTAATATTTCTTTAAAAATGCAACACTTAAAGTATCACCAATTGGTATAAAGCCTGTATTATATTTTTTTGCAAATTCATTAATTGCCTTTTTTGCTCCTGCATATGAAAAAGAAAAATAATCATGTACAAAAATATAACCATTGTCTGCCATTCTTGGCCAAAAATATTCTAGTCCAGCCAATATAGGTTTATACAAATCAACATCTATATTTACAAATGCATATGTTTCTTCCAGACCATCTGCAGTATCAGGAAAATATCCTTTACGTATAATACATTGTTCTTTATATGGCATTTTATTTAATACATAATCCACAGAAGTATTTGCTAATTTTCCAACTTCATTAAGTAATAAATTATTCTTATGTTCATATTGAATATCTTCTTCTGGAAAACCTTCAAATGTATCAAAAAGATATAACTTTCTATCTGGAAAAGTTTCATTCATTACTTTTGCAAAATCCCCTCTATAAACCCCTAACTCGGCTATAGCTCCTTTTATTTCTTTTTCTTTAAATAAAAATGAGATTTTTTCAAGACTGTCACGTCTTGCTCTTGAACTCAGATCCACATATTTTGTAACTATTTGTTCTTCCAAAATACCTTGTTCCAATAAATATGATATTGCTTCTTCATATCCTGTTAAAATACCCATGATTACAATATCTGGTTTCTTTTCTACAATCCTTTTTGGTTCACATACCTCTAAGGATTCCACACTTTTTCCTTTCAATAATGGATTTTCATCTACAAAATATAAGATTTCATATTTATCTTTTACTTCTTGATAAACATGTTTGCCTGTCCCTGTTGCTCCATAAATAACAGCACTTTTCACGTACTTAACCTCTCTTTCCTTTATGGAATAAAATTTATAATTATTGTTTCTCAAGTTATATATAATTAATTCTGGTTATTTATTTTATACAGCATTAATAATATTAATTATCTTTTCAGCTACATCAATCCGTCCACTCATACTTAAATACTTTTCCGAACAACCATATATAAAATATTTATCTGAATAAATATACTTTTCATCAATATCTACAACATATACTTTTTGGTTACAATTTTCCAAAAAATATTTTTCCATTTTTTCTATATATAAATTTTTTTTATCTATAAATTCTTTATTTTCAAAATCATGCATTCCACTTTCATCTTCATATTTTGTAGTATAACGGTTTTTTACTAATATAATTTTACAAGCACTTTGCTCTATATAATGAATAAAATTTAAACATGATTTTTCCCACATTTTCCAATATACTTCATCATCTATTAAAACTACTTTCTTTACTTTTACTCCAGTTATATTAGATTCTTGAAATACTTCTGTATTACTTATAATACTTTTATCTGATAAACATATAATACCATTTACATCATCCATAAAATCAAAAATAATTTCATTAAACATAAATTGTGGATTAGATAAATATTTTTTTACTATTTTCTCTTTATCATTTATTAAGCATTTATTACGAAATTGATTTTTATGAAAAAAGCTTCCATTGCTAATAATATCATTATAAAATTGTGAAAGAGTACTAGTAAAAGGATTATGACGTTTTGTAGCTTCAAATCTTTGAATTTGTTTACTCTCAAATCTTATATTATAACTTCCTATAGGAAATATTGTAGTATATCTTTTTAAAGAATCTTTTCCAAAAAATTCATCTAATTTTTCAATATATTTTTTTTCAATTTCCCTATAATCTTCTATCAAAAGTTGTTTTTTAAATAAATTTAACCAATCAGTTAAATGTTTTCTGGAAAGAAAGAATAACTCAGATTTATACTCCTCAAATTCATCTATTTTCTTAAAATAGTTACAATATATATCAATGACTTTGTACATAGAAAATGTCAATAAAGTATTGTTACTCACTGAATCTTGTCTTTCAGAATAAAAATATACAATTTCATCAACACACTTTATTTTTCTTGCACTATAAGCAATAATAGGAAAAACTGCTAAATCCTCTGCCACACCAGCTGGCATTTCAATATACTTCTTTTTAATAAAAGAAGTACGATAAAGTTTACCCCACATTGTTACACTTCCACGTCTTATATATCTTTTACGGCTTGTTATATCTTGGATAATTTCATCACAACCCAATTTAATTGGCAAAAAATATTCTTGTTTATCATAATCTTTTTCACTAACAACCTTATATCCCCCTGCTACTACATCAACTATATTTTCGTCCATTTTTTCCATAAGAATTTTTATTGCATTATTGTTTAAATAGTCATCTGAATCTACAAAAAAAATAAATTCACCTCTTGATATTTTAATTCCATAATTCCTTGCAGGTCCTAATCCACCATCTTTTCTAGAAATAACCTTTATTCTAGAATCAAGTTTTTCCCATTTCCTGCAAATTTTAAGTGACTGGTCTGTCGACTGCCCCTCCATTATTAATATTTCAAGTTCTTTATAACTTTGGTTTACTATTGATGCTAAACATTTATCCAAATATTTTTCAACATTATATACAGGCACAATAACACTAACCATAGGCATCATATTCATATACCACCTTTAAATTTATTAATAACCATTACAACATATTTTTATTTTTATCCTAAAAACACCAAAATATTTTTTAACTTCTCTTAGATTAATTCAAAAATATTGATAATTTCTCCTTTAAATGAATCTTGTAATTTTACTCTAATTTCACTATTTTTATCTAAAACTGTTACAAAACAAATACCTGAATCATTATTTATCTTAAATTCATCAATATTTATTGTATTTATATCATCTAACTTAACCTTATTCTGGTCAATTACACAATCTAGTTCCTTTCCTGTTTTTTTTATTATTTTTATTAATTCTCTGCCAATCAAACCACAACCATATATAGATATTTTTTTATTAATTCTATTGATATATTGTTCTGCATTTTGAATTATCCAGACCATCGCATTATATTTATTTTTATAAACTTCTTTTTTTTCATAACTTGATTTTAATAATTCAAATTCAAACTCACTTCTTATAATCTTTGGTACAAACTTTTTCTTATAATTATCAGTACAATATATTAAACTTTCCATTGCAATAACTATTAAATTTTGAAATATAGATCTATCTTCTACAAATGGAATATTTTTAATAATAATAGAAATACATGCGTTAACTACATTGGCATGATTAGAATTTACTCCATTTTTAGATGTATATGCATCAAATAATACTTCATCAATATATCCAATTTTATATTTTTTGCTTACATTTATAGCCAAATCCCAATCTTCAAATGCATTAAGTGATTCATCAAAACCACCTACTTTATTAAAAATTTCTTTTTTTATAAGAATAGCTGGTGTACCCACTTTATTTTTATTTAAAAGTGACTTATATATATATCCCTCTAGTATTTCCTTATCACTGTTAACCTCTGGTATCTGTTTTCCTCTGTTTTCTTCATAATATAAAAATGGGCAATACACCATAGCAAACTCTTCATCTTCGTTTATTTTTTTTATTTGCTTTTCAAGTTTGTCACAATACCATTCATCATCACTATCCTGAAAAGCTATATAATAACCTCTAGCTAAATTTACACCTATATTTCTTGCAATTGACGGACCCATATTAATATTATTTCTATAATATCTAACTCTTTTATCTTTTATTAATTGTAATTTTTCCATTGTAGAATCAGTAGATGCATCATCAACTACAATAATTTCTATATTACTATATGTTTGGTTACATACACTCTCTACCGCTCTCAAAATAGTATCTTCCCTGTTATATACAGGTATAATTATAGAAACTAATAAGTCCATATTTTCACCTCATTAAATATATCAATATTCTTATAACTTATATAACTATATTTATTGTATATTAATCATAATCAACTAAATAAATGTTAAATATCTATTTCCACAAGAAAAAAGCTTTTCCAACTTTTTCCCCAAATCTCTTCCTGCACATTGTTACAATTTCCTTTTTATTTGTTATTTCCAATGTTCTAGCCTGGTCTGTTACCTTTTTTAATATTCTGTATAATTCTTTTAAATCTTCCAAATTACCAGGCTCTCCTTCTTCATAAAAAATCTTGCATAACAGTTTCATTTCATCTTCTTCAATACAAAAACCATTTTTTCTAAATGCATAATCTTTTATAAAATATAATACATTAAACCTTTCTTCTGAATGGTTATTAATCATATCAAAAGTTTCATTCTGTCCTGCAACACGCCACAATAAAAATACTTCATCAAGATTTTTTATCTTTCCATGTAATGAACATTCTACCCAGAATAAATAATCTTCTGCACCACACATATTATCCTTAAAACGTATATTATGCTTATTAATAAATTCCCTTCTTACCATTGTTGAACCATTCACCACAGTATTATTTAATAATAAATAAGCTTTTATATAATCAGGATTTAAACATACAGACCATTGTTTATTTATATCCTTTCCCATTCCATCAATTTGTCTTTGATGTCCTCCCACTACCTGTATTTCTGGGTGGCAGCCCAAATATTCTATTTCATGTTCCAGCCGGTAAGGAAGTGCTATATCATCATCATCCAGAAATGCTATATATTCCGTTTCTGCCATTTCAATTCCTCTGTTACGTGTATATGCAATTCCTTTATTAACATTATTTTGCACTACTTTAATCCTTTTATCATTAAACTGGTTTAAGATTTCTAAACTTCTATCTTGTGAACAGTCATCTATACATAACAGCCAGAAATCAGGATATGTCTGGTTTAAAATACTTTCAACTGCTTCCTTTAAGTATTTTTCACCGTTATAAACTGGCATAATTATTGTTACTTTGCACATACAGCCCTCCATGGCAAATAGACCTTTTAAATTTATTTATAAACTGATATATTTTGTCTTATAAATTAATTAATCATTAATTAACTTTAACACGTAATTAATATAATCATTTTTATCTGCTTTAACTTTCACTGTTTCTCTTGCTTTGTTTCCAAACCCAGTTAATTTCATGCGGTTTTTTTCAATATATTCTATTTTGTTTGAAATCTCCTCAATATCATTTATCCCAGAAACAAAACCATTATCCCCATCTTTTATAAATTCATCTGTTCCAGAAACTGCTGTAACAACTGGTACAGCCCCAAAAGACATGGCTTCAAGCATAGAAATACTAGCTCCTTCAAAATCAGATACACTTAAAAATATATCCTGGTCTTTCCAGTAATCCGGCATTTTTTCTCTTGGAATATTGCCATATAATGTTATATAACCTGATAATCCATTTTCCTTAATTAACTCTTTTAATTTATTAAAATAATTTCCATCTCCTGCGATATTCAAATGATAATTAACATTGTGTCTATTTAATTCCAACATTAAAGGAACAATTAAATCTGCTCTTTTTTGAAATTTGGTTACACGTGCCGCATATCCAATTTTAAGTGGCATATTTTTATCAACTGTATAATTTCTTTTAAAATTTTTATTATACTCTACAGGGCTTTCCTTATAATGTACTTTTGTTTTATCCACCCCAAAACCATTTATTAAATTATTATTTATTTTTTGGCTTACTCCTGTAATAACATCCATATGTTCCTGCATAAATGCAGCTTTACGGTATAAAACAACTTTGTCATTATGTATAACTGATATACACTTTACTAAACCTGGAAAATATTTTTTAATAATTGCAACTGCAATTAACACCTGGTTTTGCCAGTTATCAATTATCACACATGGAGAGTTTTTTATAATTGCCTCCACAAGTCTTTTGATACCATTCCAATAATCATCATAATCAAGATTAAAATAGCATATATTATCTTCTAAACCAGCTGGTTCTGTGTTATCCGTTTTTTTTGTAAATATATTTATATTTTTAAAATATGGCTTCATTTCATTTGCCAGCATAAAAGTAAAACTTTCTATACCTCCAAGAACTAACCCTTCTTCTAACCCAAATACCAGTTTTTTTTCATCTGCCTTATCAACAGCTATTTCTTTTAAATAATTAAATTCTTCAATATGTTTATTAACATAATCCATAATAAGTTCTTCTTTTATAATAATGTTTTCTATAAGCCCCATTTCAGATAATTGTTTTTCTATCTCCATCTGGTAATCACTGGCAACCAGTATATTACATTTTTCCTGGAATAATATTTCTGGTGGATTTACAACCTTTCCTTCTACTACTTTTCCCCATTTATTTTTATCATTATCTACAAAATACCTAAAATCAATTTTTAAATTTTTAAGAGTTTTTGCAACCTTTACAGCCCCGCCAGATGCACCAAAAATAACAATATTATCCATTAAATATCTCCTATTCTTTGCCAGAACCTAACTTTTTTCTATCAGTATTCTTTTTAATTAACTATTTTTAATTTCCAACTTTTAGTTATACAGAATATATCACTGGCTTACGCCCAAGCCCTTTATATTTCTCTAATATATAATCTGTTATTTCACTGATAGAAAACAATGATGTCACAATATAAACATCACATCCACGGCTTATTGCTTCATCTAATCCAACAACTTCAACACCTTCTTTTTCTGTACCCCATATGGATTCTTTCCTGTCAATAAAACATTTAACTTTTATATGGTACATCTGGCAGATAAAGAAAAACTGCCTGCCATTTTCGCCTGCACCATAAAGTGCCACTTCACCTATACCATCCTTTTCAGCCTGTTCCACTGTTTCCTGCATAGATTTTATAATTTCATTCTGTGAGCCATTTTTTAGTGCCCTGCGGACATAATAAAATTCATCTAACATTGTCACTGTGCCTTTTGGCCATGTAATATTACTGTCTTTGTATGTATAACTGGCATTGCATTTATCAATAAAATCTACACCCATTTTCCTGCCAAGCTCAAGATGTTGTTCTGTAATAATCCCTTTTTTGTATTTTGTACCAAAATTGGTATCTGCCTCAAAACCAGCAAGCAGTACCGCCTCACATTTCCTTGGCATGTCTATAAGACGGTGCAGCAGCATAAGTGTTTCACGTTTTTTATCAATACATTCCTGCGCAGTTACTGGTTTATGTTTCTGGAACCACAGCCACAGTTTCTGGAAATCAAATATTCCCTGGAATACAATGTCTGTCATATGTTTATTATCCACACCTTCTGACAGTACAGGGACAAGCTTCCCGTTTTCTTCTATATAGCCTGTTGTGCTGCCTTCTGTCACAGAAATTAACTTTTCTATCACATCTGTTGTCCTGTGTATTGTCTGTACTAAATCCATGTTTTCTGCAAATGTCCCAAAACAGCCTTCAAAATCAATCCCATCATAAACTTTGTCCCCGGTTACCCCTGTTGCCAGGAAATGTTTTATCTTATGTGGTATATTTTCTAAATCCAGGCACTCCTGCATCCACATCTGTATCCTGCCAAAAAAACCTATATCTGCTGTTGCAATATTGTTAAAATCCCCTGTTTCCTGGAGCAGGTATGCTACAAATTTCTTACGTTCTTGTTTTATATATTCCTCTATGTCTTTTTTATTTTCTTCTTCAAGGAATTTTTCTATTATTTTCTCCTTCAGTGTAGAATCCTGGCATGCTATTTTATGTGCTTCTTTATATTTCACATCAAAATAACTGCTGTATCCACTGAACCTTTCTGTTTTAAGCCCCATAAGATTTATGGACTCACCTACCGTCAGGTTCCTTGCACCTATCATGTTTTCAATTTCTTCACGCTTTACATTCTTTATTGAAGGTATATATGCAGCTTTCCTTGAAATATATACAGGTTTTACAACAAGCCCCAGGCCATGGGCATCTGACTCTTCCTGGAGCAGTTTCCCAAGGACATACCCTTCCCTCATAAAAGGGTAAATCCTTTTTATGCCTGTTTCTTCCAGCCTCTGGCATATCCATGAAACATACAGGGACATTACCGGTCCAATAACTGAAGCACCCAGTTCATATGCTGTATGTTCATTATTTTTATATGTACTGTATGAAACAGCCAGTTTACGCAGTGACAGTATGCCTGGCTGCGGTATATTGTGCCTTGTTTTTTCATAGTCATATATACTGTACAGTTTTTCAGGTATTACATCATAATGGAATGCATGTATGCCAGCTTTTAAAGGCTGCTGGTAATCTGCATTTTTATTATCACCAATATGCAATATTTCACTTGGACTAAACTGTGGATACTTTTCTAACAAAACCCTGAAAAGTGCCCCGTCTTGTTTACTGCATCCATATTCATTTGAAACAATTATGTTGTCAAATATAGATGTGCAGATACCATTATGTTCCAGTATGCCTTTAATAGAACTGCTGCTTAAATACATATCAGAAACAAGTACAAGTATACATCCATGCTGTTTTGCATCTTCAAGCCATTCCAGGATGGCAGGGTTTGCATAACAGCATTCATTTTCACATTCCACTTCAAGTGCCTTTAATGCTTCCAGGTTATGTGCAATAAAATCCGGAAATTTTGCATAAATACCTTCCAGTGACACCTCACGCCCTGGTGCACAAAGCCTTGCACGGCGTTCCATTTCTATACGGAGTTTCATATATTCCTTGCTGCTTATAGCACTTTTTGCAATACCCTTCTCCACCGCCTTGTCCCAGGTTTTTATAAATAAATCTGTAGCTTTTGCAACAGTACGCAGCAGCAATGTATCAAATATATCAATACTTATTAATTTGTAATTCCCGTAAGCAGGTAATTCCATTTTTCTCTCCTTTATGTATGTGCCAGACCCACCAGCTTTAAACATTTTTTACATATTTTTTCACAGCCATCTGCAGCCAGGCTTGAAAACATCCTGCCCCTGGATACTGCCCTTGCTTCTTTTGCTGTGTCACCATGCAGTGCACCTTCTATGCCAGCCATAAGCCCTTCCATGTCATAAGCCCTGGTTTCTGGCATATAAATACTAAAATCAAAATACCCTTCCCTTGTCTGTCCTGAATATTCCTTATAGTCATACTGGAATGACACTACAGGCCTGTCCAGCAGCATAAAATCAGAATAAACTGATGAATAATCTGTAACAAGTATATCTGCTTTTCCAAGGAAAACATATGGGTCTGCATCTGCATCAAGGCATGATATATTGCTGTATGAAAATTTTGCAAATGTATCCTTAAGCTTTGATTTTGGATGCAGCTTTACCAGGAAAAGCAGGTTATTCTTTTCTAAGAAAGCATTAAACGCATTTAAATCCATAATTCCTGCAAACATAGTTTCACTGTCACGGAAAGTTGGCATATACAATACAATGCCTGCCCCCACAGCTTTCCATCTTTTTAAAATGCCTAGTACTTTTCTTTCTGATGGCATGTATATATTTTTTATATCTGAACCTATAATATAGTCGTTTCTTGGATACCCTGCTTCTAATACATGTCTTTTTGGTACATGGAAAGCCTTTGCAAAAATCCTGCACATCATTGGGGAAGTTGCCAGTATATAATGTGAAGGTTTTTCATCTGACAGCCTCCTTGGGAAATATTTCCACCTCTCCCACAAACTGGCAGGATGCCTCACTTTATCATGCATATTGTCATAATTAATCCTTTTATTGCCAACACCATGCCATAAATTCAACTTAACTGCCCCGCCACTCTGCCAGAAATTTATATCTTTTGAATAATTATCAAAAATATATATTTTCCCACGCAGTGCCAGCCAGATGCCTTTAAGCGAATGGTAATAATATGCCTCATACCCTTTTTTAGAAAGCATTGAAACAATACTTTTGTCATGGCTTATCCAGACAGGGCGTACACCAAGCTCCTTTTTATGCTGCGAAACATAAAGGTACAGGTACTTCGGGTTATCCGCAAAACGCCTGCCGAATGTACTCCCAAAAAGCCATATTTTCCTGTCCCTTGGCACAAAGAATGATATCCAGTACACAGGCAAAAGAAGCAGCTGTCCCCAGTACTTAAGCCAGTTAATTATATTCATCTGCTATTGCCTTTCCCAATAACCCACAGCCAGGCATTAAAAACATGCCTTCCTGTCCTGTTCTGCTGCCTCACGGCATTATTTACCACATAACAAAAATTATGTTATAATAAATTCTTTATTTATTATAGTCTTTATATCCCGTATTGTCAATTAAAAGATTAATTTTATACAGGTGAAAAATAATTCCAGTTATTTTATCGGCTTTTATTGCCAGATACTTTATATTCTTAAAGTACAGCTCCTTGTTATTACACATAATTTTTGTTATGTTGTATTTCCTTAAGCCCAGTAAATATGGGCTTTTTTACATTCATAAAAACATTAATAATATAAATACAAAATCTTATTCACACCCAGGCACGAGCCCCATCCTGTCAAGCAGCCTCTGGTGTTCAGTACTTGTTGCCTTTATATATCCCCTTGTCGTTTCGATATTGCTATGCCCAAGCACATCTGCAAGCTTTGCTATATCTTTCCCAGCCGCATAAAACTCCCTTGCAAACAGATGGCGCAGGTTGTGTGGGTAAACCTTCCCCCTGTATATCCCTGCCTCTTCACCAATAAGTTTCATTTCTTTCCAGATATTGCTTCTGTCTACCGCTTTTCCACCAGAAGTACAGAATACAACACCTGAAACAATCCTGTTTTCTTTTATGTATCTCTGAAGTTTCTTCCTAAGCTTCCCTGGAAGCAGTACTATCCTCTGTTTACCCTTGCAATAAATTTCAACAACACCTTCTGTCACACTTTCTAGTGTAACCCCTGATAATTCACTTATCCTCATACCTGTTGCACATACAGTCTGTATAATCATTGCAAGCCTTTTCTTTCCCTTATTAAGTGCTGCCTTGACAAGTTTTTTATACTCAGCTTTTGATAAATTCCTGCTTTCTGGCACAAACACCTCTTTCTGTATACGGTAAGTCCTTATTTTAAGCTCATACCATCCAAGATATTCAAACAAGCGGTTAGCTGCTACAATGAACGAATTAATACTTGTAAGCTTGTATCCTTTTTTCTCTTTCAGATACTTCTTATACCCTGCAACCAGCTTTTTTGTAATCTCCCTTCCTGCCGCATATCCAGCCAGTTTCCTTAAATCACGCATATATTTCTTAATTGTTGACTCAGATTTTTCCTCGCTATAAAGGTATTCCTTGTACTGTAAAAATATTTCCTCTGTAATAAAACGTTCCATAGTATATATCCCCTTTCTGCTGCCCTGATATCTAATAACTCATGTAATCCCAACTAACAGCACACTAATTATATCCTGGCAAATCCCCTGGCTTTTTACATATTTTTTATTTTCCAATTCTGTATTATAAATTATCCCACTTTCTATGTATACATTTGTCTTGTTTTATACATCATATTTAATTTATTAAAGCAAATTTATCTTTTCTATGGAATATTTAACATTTCTTTTTAAGTTTCCCATTTTTTTAATTACGCAAAGATTATATTACATTTTAATAAAAAATACCCCGTATCAATCTACGGGATATCATGAAATGTAATACACTATATCTGGTATGGTATTATAAACCTCCCTTTTGCATATCAAAAGTACCAATTTCCATTAAATCAGCCTGTGTCCTTATAACTGGCAAAACAACTTCACATTCACTGCCAATCAGTTCAATTTTATCAGGAGCACAGAAAATCATCTGTAAATTTTGTTCTCTCATAAATCCAAGCATAATTTTTATATTCACTGGGTCCATTTTTGCAAATGGCTCATCAATAAACACCAGTCTTGTTGAACTAACCTTTTCATTATAAACCATTAATAATGCAGATAATAAAACCAACATATATGGAATCTGTACTTCAGCACCAGAATTATATCCAGACTGTTTTGAAAGTTTAGCTTTTGTAAGAACATCATTTGTAAGAAGGATTTCATATGTCATATAATTACGGTAATCTGCATAATTCCCAATCTGGTCTTTATCATTACTACCAACAATACGGTTAATAATCTCATGCATATCTTTTTCCAGTTCTTTGCCTTTATCATCTGTATATGATACCAATGTATCAAATGTCATCTGGCCAGATGTTGTCCCAAGCTCTTCACGTTCTTTTAAATACTTTGCATACTCAAGTATTTTCTCATAATCAGAACCATCTTTAACATATTTTACATCAAACTCATATCTGGACTTAAATTTTAATCTTGCAAGTTCTGCATTTATTAATTTTAAATCATCCCTTGCTGCTTCACATGATTTCAGGACAGTAAGTACAAATTCATTTTTAAATATTTCTTCATACCGTTTTGTCTGTTCTTTCAGCTTTTGTTGTATTTCCTGCAGGTCATCCATCCAGATTCTGGATTTTCTAGTTTCATATTCCGGCCTGGATTGTGCAGACATTGGCAACTGGCCGCTAACTGGTCTTACAGCATTATATGAAGCCTGGGCTTTTGTAAGTTTTTCAGATGTTTCCTTTAACAAAGCTTCTGCATATGCCCTGTCTTGCAACCTGCCCCCATCACTTCCTGGTCCATTTGCAATATGTTTTTTATAATCTTCTATAGCATTTTTATAAATAACATTATTTTTTATTTGGTAATCTTTTAAAATATTTTCTGCCTTAATAATACTTTCCTGTTTTTCTGACAGTTTAATTTTATTTATATCATACTCTGTCTTAGTTTTTGACATATTATCACGTATAATATCCTGTTCTCTTATAACATCTTCAATATCTTGTTTAAGTTTTGAAACTTGTCCAGAAAGTTCCATAAACTCAAAATTATTTTTCTGTGCTTCTTCCAGACGCTTTAAGTCTTCCTGTTTTTCTAAATAATCTGACAATACCCTTTCATACATTTTAAAAGCATCAAAATTATAATCACCAAAGAATTCCATTGTCTTTTCCAAATACAACTTCTTCTCATTTTCAGACTCAAGTTTTTGACTGGCCTCTATACACGAAACATTTAAAACCTCTAAGTTTTTGGCTGCATTAATCCTGTTAATTTCTATTGTTTCTTGTCCAAGGCAATAGAACCTGGTTTTGTCAAAACGGAGAAAATAACTATCCATGGCAACAGATATTCTTCCCTCTTCTGACATAGCATTTTCATAATTTTTCACCTGGTCTTTTGTAACAGCGTGGAATCTTCCAAGCTGGTAATTAAAATACTGCTTTGCTACTGGATTTTTTACTTTAATAAAATTAACAACCGAATCTTTTTCTGGTATAATTTTTTTCTTCATCAAAAGTTTTGTATTAAATAAATGTGCATATTTATTCTTTGAATTGTTTAAAACATAATCTGCAATATCATAATATCCAGGTCCAACCAGAATAGTATATCTGCGCATGCCAAGATAACTCTCAATTACATCCCGCCATGCTTCATCAGTTAATCCAATAACATATTCACAAGCAAAACAAGCTTCTTGTTTAATTCCTCTTTTTTCAAATTCTTTATTAATCTCATTCTTAAGTGCAACATAATTTGGAACTTCTGAAAAAGTGGTTTTCTTAACATTACATTCATCAATAATACGCTGCCACTTTACCTGTTGTTTATAGTTTTCATTTATAAAATCATCTATTCTCGTTAAGCCAGATATTATCTTGTCCCTGTAATTTTTTACTTCCTGGAACAATTTATTAACACTATTCTTTTTCTGTACTGCTGTAAAGTTATCCAATAAAAGAGACGATAATATATTTTTTTCTGCCACATCCACTTTTTCATTGTAAAACCATGCAAGCAGTTCACTAACCCTTGTCTGGAATCTATCGAGACTGTTCTTTTCGTCTAAAAGTTTTTCCTTCTCATCCTTTGCATTTTCTAAAGCTTGTACAGCTTCATTAATCGCCTTTGAACAATCCATAGAATCTAGGTTCTCTTTTGCCCTGTTATATGCAGAATGTAATTCTCTCTCTTGTACAGAAGCCTCCTTAAGTTTTTTCTTATATTCTACAATCTGGCTAGAGGCTATATCCATATTTTCTTTAATTTTTTTTATGTCTTCTTTATAATCCATAAAACGTTTATATGCAATTTTTACATCATCCGTAAAAATAACATTTCCTGTTTCTTGGATTAAATCAAAAAGCTTAAGTATTTCCTGGAGTTCATTGATTTCATTATTAATAGCAGAAAAGTTTATATTTAACCTGTCAATATTATTCTTTGCTTCTACAAGTTTAGAAAAATCAACTTTTTTATCTTCAAGTACACTTTCCCTGATAAACTGGTCAATTCTGGCATCTGGGTCATATGACATAATACTGCGCAGTTTTCTTCTAAAAGACGCTAACTGTTGTTCATTTAACCGCAATCCTGTTCTCTGCATAAATCTAAGCACGCCCTCTTTCACATCCATCATTTTTAATCCAAATGCTTTTTGCAACCCAGATGTACTATATGGAATTACCTGGCCGCCAGACTCATATGTATGGGAAATATTATCTAAAGTTTTATTCTCTATAATATACCTATGAGTCCTGAATCCATTGCCAGAATCCGTATCAATAGATGTTCCAAGTATAAAAACTTTTTTAAGTTCTGCTTCTTCCATTTCAAGTACAATATGTGTATAAACATTAGGCACTTTATCTGCTGGTCTCATATAGGTTCCAGCAGTAGCATCAAGCAACCCCCTTGTATAAGAAGATATGGTCCTGCTTCCTTTATTCTCTGTAGATTTATTAAAAACAGTGTCCCCATAAAGTGCATATTTAATTGCATCTAATAATACAGATTTACCATTTCCATTCTTACCAGCAATCAAAGTGAAAAGCCCAACTGGTACAGTAATCTGCCCAAATCCATACCAGTTGACCAGCCGGACTTGCTTTAATCTTATCATTAAATACCCTCCTCATTTTCATCACTATCTAAGTCTTGTATATCCTCTTCTGGATTGCTGTTCTTAATATACTCTCCAGAAACTGCCTGGAACTGTTTAATATCCCAACCAAACTGTAATGATGGATATAATGTAATAATTGCATCTTCTGACTTATCATCAGGATCATAATCAACCAGGTCATATTTTTTAAATATCTTCATAGCAGCGGACAGCTTATTACTATCTATATCTACTTCATAAGCTTTGATTTTATCTATTAAGTCCCCTCTTAGTACAATATTTTCATCATTGTAACCTAAATTTTCCAGATATACTTCCCATAGTACAAGTAACAGATGGTATTGTTCTGTTGTAAATGTAACAATATTTGCCCTTTTTAAACCTACAGCTTCTTCATCAGCTTCATAAGGTTTAAGCATTGCAATTCCAGCATTAGTATCTACCAGTACATCAAAACCAATCATACGCAAATAATCTGATATATCCTGCCTGTTTGTTTCTCTTGATATAAATTTATATAATTTCATATCTTTACTTTTAACAATAAATGTTGAATCAAGCAGCTTACGGATGCACCGTTTAAATAATATATTATTTTCTTCTTTTATAGAAATATCTAATTTAATATCACCCATTTTAATCCCCATTCCATTTCCTGTGGCTTAAATATTTTTACTTGTATAATGCAGCTTTTTCTTTTTAATTCTTATATTACTTATCTTTGCAACTTCTGTTTCTATAGTACCATCAAGAAACTCAATTTCATATGGAAAACTATCAGTTCCAGAATATACAATGCCTGCAGCCGCCATCATAACATCCTCCCTTGTTTTAATTATAGTTTCATCTGGTATTATACTTTCCTTGTCTGCAAATAAATTATCAAAATAACTTGTAACTTGTTTTATACTGTAACTGTCTGGATGCTCATGTAATAATTCCTTTGCCAGCCTTGCCCTTTCTTCATCTGATAAACTGCTTGTAACAATAGCCACGCTTTTTGTATTTGGTTTGTGTTTTTTTCTGCGTTCAATAGACTTTCTTCCAATATATTTATAAGACTGAAGTCCAAAACATCCAGATATTGAATTTATAAATTTTTTCTTAATAGCTGGTTCAAAGCCTTTCATTGCTATTAACAAATCATTTAAGTATGTCTGCATATTAATATTATTACTTAATACCATGTATATCCTTGTTGAATAAAGGTTGTAATAATTATTAGTTTTTTTATCAATATAATCCATCTCTTTAACATAATCACAGCTAATAAAACTTTGTAATTCTGACAGCTGGCTATCTATCACCTCTCTGGCTGCAGTTTCATCTTTAATATATAAATCCTGGTATTCTTTAACCATATTTTCATAAACTTTCGTATTTGTAATCTGTCTGAGCATCTTTTCAATTTCAGAAATATAACCAGGTATTAGTCCGTCTTTTTTTATAAAGAAATAGTCATTAAAAAAGGATTTCATTATCTCATCTTTAATAAGAAACTGCCCTAATTCATTAGTTTCTGTTATCTTTATAACCATCTGCATAATAGACCTTATGCTGTCTTTTAGTACCATAAGTTCATTTTTCAGGTCTGAAATGCTGTCCATAGCAGGAACAAGTATATTAGAATATGGACGGTATGTCCTTCCATGGTCATTAATAAACGCTGAATTTAAAATATCATAAACAGAAAAAATATGGTTTGTTAAAGCTGCCCTGTTATCACGGTTAAAAATTTTCTCTATAGCACCAATTATCTTCCTGCAATATGGCACAACAGTTGCAATATTGTCACCATTTCTTCCGATTTCACGTTTTGAAATCCAGCCACAACGCCTGAAATATGCCAGAATAGCACTTGCATTTTCAGTTTCTGGTTTCTTACTGCTAATATTTTCATCTTTATTGCCATAATTGTCTTCTTCTTCCACTGCATATGCACAATTCCGAAGATATAAAACCAATGCATCTGTTGCATCAGTTTCATATAAAACCGAAACTGTTTTAGATTTTTCGATAAGTACCAGAATACACTCATAATATATTCTTTTATTTTTACAACAAAGCGGATTAAAAAAATGTTCATATTCTTCATTGTCAAAAAGTATCATTTTAAATCTCCTTAAGTTGGCCAATTATATATATTTCTTTGTATACTTACTTATATTCTTTATTAATAAATTATACCATAGTTAACATAATTTTGCTATTATCTGCAGATTAGCAGATTTATTAACTAAAATATTATAAAATACAAAATCCCCTATAATAAATTATAGAGGATTTTTGTATTTATAAATAATGGATTTTTGTATTTATTATTCTTCACTTTCACCTTGCAATGCTGCAAAACCTTCTTCACCTGTACGTACTTTAATAACATTTTCAACATCATATACAAATATTTTGCCATCACCAATATTACCAGTATAAAGGACTTTCTTTGCAGTTTCAATTACATCCTGCACTGGCACTGCGCTAACTACTACTTCAACTTTCATTTTAGGAAGCAGCACTATATCAAGTTCTGCACCACGGTATTTTGTAACCATTCCCTTTTGTGTACCACATCCAAGTACTTGTGTCACTGTTATTCCCATTACACCGATTTCATTAAGTGCTTCTTTAAGTTCATCAAATTTACTCTGTTTACAGATAATAGAAATCCTTGTAAGTTTCTCCGTAAGTGTTTCACCTGTTTCTGTAACTACTTTCATTGCAGACGGCTGTGAAACTGCTGGAACATTCTGTACTTTAACTGCATTATCCATAGGAACATTTCCTGTAAGTGTTTCAATAGATGTACCTGCAGAATAAAACATATTTCCAGCTGGCATAAAGTCTGCATATGCGGATGGAAGCCCATGTTCTTTAAGGTCAAGACCCACCAGCTCTTCTTCTGGAGTTACACGCAGTCCCCATACTTTATCTATAACTTTAAATATAATTGTCATACATATAACTGTATAAATACCTGTTGAAACAACACCAAGACACTGTATTCCAAGCATATGTACACCACCACCATAAAAAAGTCCGCTATTTACATCAAAAAGACCAACTGCAACTGTACCCCACAAGCCATTAAAACCATGTACTGCAACTGCACCAACAGGGTCATCTATCTTAAGCACACTTTCAATAAACCATACACCAAAACATACAAGAAGACCATCAACTATACCAATAATAATAGCTCCAAAAGCATCTACATTAGCACATCCTGCTGTAATTCCCACAAGTCCTGCAAGTGAACCATTAAGACACATAGATACATCTGGCTTTCCATATTTAGCCCATGTAAATACCAATACTGCAAGTGTTGCAAATGCTGGTGCTAATGTTGTGGTTCCAAGTATTCTTGCCATTTCTGATACATCTGATGCTGCTGCACCATTAAAACCATACCATGCAAACCATAAAATAAAGCAGCCCAAAGCACCCAGTGGAAGATTATGTCCTGGAATAGCATGTGGCTTACCAGTCCGTTTACTAAATTTTCCAATACGTGGTCCTAATATTGCTGCACCTATAAGCGCAGAAATACCACCAACCATATGTATAACACATGAACCTGCAAAATCAACAAATCCAAGTTTTGCAAGCCAGCCCTGGCTGTTCCATGTCCATCCAGCTTCAACAGGATATACAATAATACTTATAATTGCTGAATATAAACAGTACATGCTGAATTTGGTTCTCTCTGCCATTGCACCTGATACAATAGTTGCACAGGTAGCACAGAACACAAGCTGGAAAAAAAAATTTGACCAGTTAAACCCTTCAAAATCTGTAAACATTCCATATTCAGGCCTTCCAATAAAACCGCCTATATATGAGCTTGAATTCATAATACCATAACCAAATAAAATAAATACTGCTGTACCTATACAAAAATCCATAAGATTCTTCATAATTATATTGCCAGCATTTTTAGCCCTGGTAAAACCTGCTTCTACCATTGCAAAACCTGCCTGCATAAAAAATACCAAAGCAGCCCCTACTAAATACCATATACTCATATCCATAATAATTGCCTCCTTTTTGCCGCATAACCTGGATTATGCTTACAAATAATATATTGCTTACAGCTGCCGCGTCCGGACGACAATAACATCTAGCAGTAAGAAAATAAAAAAGACGCCATGGGTTACTCCATGACGCCTTTGTCATAATTCATTATATGCAAATAAAGTTTTGTGTCAACTGTTTATTTAAAATTTATATTTTTTTGTTAAAATTTAACAAAATAATATAAATAAACTTATATTTTTTATATACTTTTTAAAGTTTATATAACAATTTATTTTCTTTAATTCTAACCAGCAATAATTTTAAAAAGCTTGTCAGACTGCCTTGCAAAAATCTCTGGCGTTGATACCTGGCTTGGCAGGCCAATAATATCCCATGTTGCTGTCCACGCCAGATATGGTTTAAGCGGCAGGAAATCTTTTACCTTAATATGGCATCCATCACGTACAAGCAGTCCATCCTGTGCCATCTTTTTTGCATCAAAATACAATCTCGCCCCAGTTAAATACTCTGCATTTACATCCATAATAATTTCTCCTTGCTGTTTTGAGTTCACAACAATTTCCCCAGAAATACCACTCCCAAACATTATATAATCACTAAAATCTGACGGGTCTCCAAGTTTTATTCCAATAGGCTGTTCTTCTTCAATAGATTTTCTGGCTTTCAGTTTGTTCCAGCTTTTTAACATACCATCTTGTTTTATTAATTCCCAGCTAGACATTGTTGTACTATGTACCAAAACATCTGGTTCATTTTCACGTAAGAAAGGTTCATTATATTTATGCCCTTTATAAAAGTCCATGGCTATCTGAAAATCCGTTTCACTTGTCACTAATAAAATGTTTTTACCATTATACTGGTTAAAACCAATAAAATCCCCAACTGCCATTTTCCAGTCTTTGTACTGGGAACGGCTAATTTTTATAGTATAAGCACAACCATTGCTGCTTCCGCACATCTGGCTGTATTCTTTACTATTAGTAAGCATTAAAATAATCCATGAACTATCATATTCCTGTCCAGTAACAGGATTTATTTTATTTTCTTCCAGTTTGTCAGTTCTGTAGAACATTTTATCCCAAATCCTTTCAAAAAAATTGTCTGGATACATTTACGAGGGAAGTGTTTAAAAATCCATAAATATAATAGCTTTGGCTACCTCCAGACATGCATTGTCTTAAAAACTTTACCTTTATAAAAACCTTCTATATTATAACACCAATTTATATGTATTTCCAATAACATAGATACTCAAAATATCTTATCCGTCTCTTTACAATTTACCACTACCATGCTACTATTAAGGAATATTATACAAATTTAAAAAGGAGATACTGATAATGTTAATTAAAAACAGAAAAAAAGCCTTAACTTATATGTTAATTTGCAGTATGACTTTATTACAATTTAATAAAAAGGCACAAGCAGTTTCTATAAGAGAAACAGATGTAGAAACGGCAGCAAGTGGTAATGAACTTTTAGGGGTTTCTGGTAAATTTGAAAATGTTGCAAAAGATGATATTTTAAACAGGGTTAATGAAATACGTAAAGAAGCCTGCCAGAATGGATATATAAACCCTTCTACTGGTATGAAATTGTCAGAAGATGATTATGTTGAAATAAAATGGTCGTCAGGACTTGAACTTATTGCACAACTGCGTGCAGCAGAATCTACAATATATGAATCACATGAACGTCCAAATGGTGAAAGATGCTTTAGCATATCATATAATAATACACGGTCATGGGCAGAAAACCTTGCATGGAACCATTCAGGCATGTTACAAGGGATTGAACAGTGGTATGGGGAAAAAGAAGACTGGGTAAAACAGAACACAAATACTGTTACAGGACACTATGAAAGCCTTATTAACCCTAAATATAAATATATTGGTACAGGTTCTTTTATAAGGACAAGCGGAGGCTGGTATGGAATATCTGCAGAATTAAGCACTGAAGAAGGGCTTGATGAATCAAAATCAGACCTCTCTGGAGAGAAAATCCAGATAATTGAAGTACAAAAAAGCCATATAGGAAAAACAAAAATCCAAGTTCCAGCTAAAATCAAAGCTGGAAGTAAAAAGAAATTAAATGTTGTTAAGAAAATTACTTTTTCTGGAATTATGGGTGGTACAAATATTACTAATGGCATAGTTTTAAAAGAAATAACATGGAGTTCTTCTAAAAAGTCTGTTGCATCAGTTAGTGCTGATGGCACATTAAACGCAAAAAAGGCTGGAAAAACTACTATTACAGCAAAGATTAAAGACGGAAAAAGTATAAAAACTACTATAACTATACAGAAATAAAATTACATATAAATAAGACAAAAACGAGGCTGTTGCATTAATAAAATACCATACAAAATATAAAAAATTTTGTTTTATAAAAATATTATATTCTGTATTTTTTATTCTTATTGTGCCAGCCCCGTCTTTTATTTTAGCCAGACAGCTGTAAAACACCCTTATAATTATTTTATAGTATTCTGGCAAAAATCTGGACTTATTCTAAAATAAGTAATTTCCATAATCCACCTATTAATATTACTTTTCTGTCTAATAAATGTTCCCACACAGTCTTTTGGATTTTTTCAAATGAAACTGGATATTCCAGTCTTTCTTTTATACGTTTTATGGTATATCCCTTATCTGCCATATGGCGTATTACATTTCCACCTGCTATATCAAATACAAAGTTTGATAATGCATTTTCAAAATACCTGTCTCCCATAATTATCTTCCTTTAACCACATTGGTAATAAATTGTTTCTATACCTCTAATTCTATAATCAAACCTTTCCCACTGTTATATTTAAAAAGCTGTTCCTTCCAGTCTTTCTTTAAGCATTGTATTACGCTTTGTAACTTGCATATTATTTACAGAATATTCTAATGCCTTTCTTGTCCCTACAATAACAAGTATTTTCTTTGCCCTTGTGATACCTGTATAAACAAGGTTTCTCTGAAGCATAATATAATGTTCCATTAACACAGGCATAACAACAACTGGATATTCTGAACCTTGTGATTTATGTATTGTTGTGGCATATGCAAGTACCAGTTCATCAAGTTCTGAAGCATCATACTCTATATACCTCCCATCAAAATTTATAATTAACGTACGGTCTTCCAGGCTTGTTTTCTCTATTATTCCTGTATCCCCGTTAAAAACTTCTTTGTCATAGTTATTTTTTATCTGCATAACTTTATCATTTGTACGGAATATATAACCTCCATGCCTGATTCCTGGCCCGCCTGGATTTAATGCTTCCTGTAATATAATATTAAGATTTGCCGCCCCTGCTGCCCCACGCTGTAACGGCGACAATACTTGTATCTGTGATGGTGGTATTTTATAGTAATTTGGTAAATTATACTTTACAAGATTTACAATCTCTTCTGCTGCCTGCCCAGGTGTTTCTTTTTGTATAAAGAAGAAATCAGAATTTTTCCCATTTGATATGTCTGGCATTTCCCCTGCATTAATCCTGTGCGAATTCATTATTATACGGCTGCTCTGTGCCTGGCGGAATATCTTTTTAAGTTCTATTACAGGAAATTTTCCACTGTCAATTATATCACGGAGTACATTCCCTGCACCTACAGATGGAAGCTGGTTAATGTCACCAGCAAGCACAAGACGCATATCTTCTGGAAGTGCTTTTAACAGTGAATTCATAAGTACAATATCAATCATTGAACATTCATCAACAATAAGCACATCCCCTTCAAGCGGGTTTTCATTATTTTTCTGGTATCCCTCTGGAGGTTTGCATTCTAAAAGGCGGTGTATAGTCTTAGCCTCAATACCTGTTGCCTCTGTCATGCGCTTTGCTGCCCTGCCTGTAGGCGCAGCAAGAAGTATTTTTAAACCATGTTCCTGGTACATAGCTATAATTCCTTTTGTAACAGTAGTCTTACCTGTGCCTGGTCCTCCTGTCAGTACAAGGACTTTTGACATTGCAGCCTGCTTTATTGCATCTGCCTGTAATTTATCATATTTGATATTTAACCGTTCTTCTATTTTTGTAATATCTGTACTGCCTTCCAGATTTTTCCCTGGGCGGTTTGCCAGTTTAATCAACTTGTTTGCTGTACCTGTTTCAGAATAATAAAACGGAGGAAGGTATATTGCATTTTCTTCAGTAATTAAATCATTGTCCTTTACCATCTGGTCAACTGTCATTACAATATACTCTTCTTCAGCGTTAAGCAACGCTGACGCCTTTACAAGCAGCTGTCCATGCTCTGCATAGACATGGCCGGCACCAGCAAGCTCACCCAGTGTATACATAATACCACTTCTAAGCCTTATGTATGACTGCTTGTCTATTCCAAGGTTTTGTGCAATTATATCAGCAGTTTTAAAACCTATCCCCCATATATCATCTGCAAGACAGAATGGGTTTTCCCTTACTTTTCTGATGCTTTTATCTCCATACTGGGCATAAATTTTAGCAGCAAAGGATGTATTTACACCACTTTCCTGCAGGAAAAGCATAATATTCTTAATTTCTTTCTGCTTTTCCCAGCTTTCATATATCATTTCTACACGTTTCCTGCCAATGCCTTCAACTTTTAATAATAGCTGTATATTTTCTTCTATAACCGAAATAGTGTCTGTTCCAAACTCCTGTACAATTTTTTTTGCATATTTGGGTCCAATGCCTTTGACAAGACCACTGCCAAGATATTTTTCAATACCATAAACTGTAGCAGGAAGTGTTTCTTCCCATTTCTCTGCTATAAACTGCCTGCCATACCTGGCATCTATCTTCCAGCTGCCTTCTGCTACCAGTACAGAACCAATATTTACATCTAATAAATTACCTACTACAGGTACAAGTTCCCTGTAACCTTTAATACGTGCTTTAAGCACAGTATACCCGTTTTCTGGGTTCTGGTATGTAATACGTTCTACTACACAACGGATTTTTACCATATTAATCCTCCATGCCACCTATGGCGGCTTAAATAAATAACGTACTAGACAATATTTTTACTATTTTTAAATATAATCCACATGCCTGTTATAATATTTTATAATAATTATACTTTAACATATATTAATTAATACTGC